>Ga0118677_10000773_pt1 | contig 69396 bp, 67 predicted proteins | sample AliMusrvi5mmetaG_FD_86154 | JGI IMG/M metagenome (GOLD analysis project Ga0118677, IMG submission 86154) | reverse complement strand
GTTGATGACTCCATACCTGGATGGAAACACTCGGGGTTGCGTGTAGCTGATCTGAAGAATTCTTCACTTGAAATTGATGCTGATCATAAAGAGCGTTTAATTTTTGCGATATCAGGATCATCATTTGATGTTGTCTATGAAGTTAGCGGACAAAAATCAACTACCCAAAAAATGCAAGGTAGAACTTCTGTTTTTCGGGGAACAACAGACCATCTCTATCTACCTATGAACACAAAAGTGACAATTAAAGGAAATGTAAAGGTAGCGATTGCTGAAGCACCAGCTAAAAATTCTTTTCCAGTTAAATTTATTCAAGCAAGTGATGTTCCTATAGCAATTCGTGGCGCTGGCGTAAGTACTCGAGAGGTTCATAATTTTGGGATGCCTGATACCTTGCAAGCTGATCGCTTTATTGTTGTGGAAGTAATTGTCCCAGCCGGAAATTGGTCAGGTGTTCCATGTCATAAACACGACACATATATATCCGGCAAGGAATCAAACCTAGAAGAGATCTACTACTTCGAAAGTGAATCTCACGGGTATTTTCGAGGTTACTCAGCAGATGAACGTGAATATGACTTATTCACAGAGGTGCATTCTGGCGATGTTGTTCTGGTGCCTTACGGCTGGCATGGCCCAGTAATGGCAGCGCCAACAGGTGATCTTTACTTCCTAAATGTCATGGCAGGACCAGATCCAACCCGTGAATGGAACGCGACCGATCATCCAGATGAAGTGTCGATACGTGAGTCTTGGAAAACTCAAAAACCAGATCCTCGCCTTCCCTATAACGCGAGTTAATGTAAGGATTGAACATGACCTCTAGGAAGATGACTGTTGGCCAAGCGCTTGTTGAGTTCTTAGCTAATCAATATACGGTTGATGGAAACATTCGCCAGCGAACAATTGTCGGAACCTTTGGCATTTTTGGACATGGAAATGTCGCAGGCGTGGGCCAAGCGCTTAAACAATTCTCTGTTTCACAACCAAATTTAATGCCATATCACCAAGCACGAAATGAACAAGCAATGGTTCACGAATCTGTTGCATATTCTAGAATCGCACGAAGACTTTCAACATTTGCTTGTACGGCATCTGTTGGACCAGGCGCTTCAAATATGTTGACTGGCGCAGCACTTGCGACGATTAACAGACTCCCAGTTTTACTCTTACCTTCAGATACATTTGCCACGCGTGTTGCAGATCCAGTACTTCAACAACTTGAAATTCCAAGTGATGCTTCCCTTTCAGTGAATGATGCGTTTAAGCCACTCTCTCGCTTTTTTGATCGCGTCCATAGACCAGAGCAGCTTTTTTCTGCGGCTCTTGGCGCTATGCGAGTTCTCACTGACCCAGTAGAAACAGGTGCAGTCACAATCTCTCTTCCTGAAGATGTGCAGGCAGAAACTATTGATGTCCCTGCAGAATTCCTGGCAGTTCGTGAATGGCGAATTCGTAGACCTCGTCCAGATATTGGCCTAACAAAAGAAATAATTGAACAACTTCACAATTCTAAACGCCCAATGATTATTGCAGGCGGCGGAGTAATCTATGCAAACGCCCACGAAGTACTTGCAAAGTTTGTGGAAGCAACAAAAATTCCAGTAGGAGCGTCACAAGGTGGAGTTGGTTCATTGAATTGGGATCATCCACAGTATTTAGGCGCAGTTGGGGCAACTGGAACACTAGCTGCTAATAAAATTGCTAGAGAAGCTGATCTCGTCATCGGTATCGGGACTCGTTATAGTGATTTCACAACTGCAAGTAGAACGGCCTTTCAGAATCTAAATGTTCGCTTTATCAATATAAATGTGGCTTCATTTGATGCTTTTAAGCATGGTTCATCACTACCAGTTGTAGCTGATGCAAAAATTACTCTTGAAGAATTGCTTACCGTTATTGGAAACTACCGCATTGAGAGTGCGTATGAATCTGAAATTACACAGGTAAATGCCCAGTGGCATAAGACGGTTGACGATGCATTTAGGCCATCGCACTTAGAGCTTCCTGGGCAAGCGGAAATTATTGGAGCGGTTCAAGGGGCAACAGATCCTAGAGATGTCTTAATCTGTGCAGCCGGTTCGCTGCCTGGGGACCTCCATAAGTTATGGAGAGTGCGCGATCCCCTTGGCTATCACGTTGAATACGGGTATTCATGCATGGGATATGAAATTGCTGGCGGCATTGGCGTTCGTAGAGCAGCGCCTGATCGTGACGCGATTGTCATGGTGGGAGATGGTTCCTATTTAATGATGCACACTGAAATTGTCTCTGCAGTAGCAGAGGGCTTAAAAGTCATCATCGTTCTTATTCAAAATCATGGTTACGCCTCGATTGGTCACCTGAGCGAAGATGTTGGATCTGCTCGCTACGGAACAAAATACCGTTTTAGAGATGCTGATAAAAACAATTTTGACGGAGAAAAAACACTTCCCATTGACCTGGCAACAAATGCTGAGAGTTTAGGAATTGATGTCATTCGTATTGAACCCACGAAGAATTCAATCACTGATTTGGCTGCTGCTGTTAAAAAAGCGAAATCATCAAAAGTTTCGACGTTGATCCACATCAATAGTGACCCACTTCTATACTCTCCAGGAAATGATTCTTGGTGGGATGTTCCTATTGCAGAAGTTTCAACCCTTGAAAGTACCCAGAAAGCGCGTATCGGCTATGAAGCAAAGAAAAAATTACAGAAACCATACATAGGTGAAACTAAGGGGAAATAAGTGGGAACTTTAAAGATCAATATCGCTGGCGCTCCAATTTCATGGGGCGTGTGTGAAGTTCCTAATTGGGGGCACCAAATGGAACCTTCACGAGTACTGCGCGAAATGAGTGAACTTGGTTTAGGTGCTACAGAATTCGGTCCTGATGGCTTTTTACCTATGCAACCCGAACTAAAAGCATCAATCCTTAAAGAACATAACATGATCGCTGTTGGTGGATTTGTCCCTGTAGTTCTTCACCGCGCTGATCACGATCCAGTTCCAGCAGTGAAGAAAGAACTTGAGAGCTATAAAGCAGCAGGAGCAAAAGTCCTCGTGCTCGCTGCAAATTCTGGTATCGATGGGTATGACGCAAAGTTACCTGTTCTGACAGATGATGATTGGCAGATACTTTTTAATAATCTCAATCGATTACAACAAATTGCTGCTGAAGTTGGAGTAAAAGCAGTGCTGCACCCACATGTTGGCACAATGATTGAAACACAAGATCACGTCATGCGTGTAGTCGCAGGATCAACAATTCCTTTTTGCTTAGATACAGGTCATATGATTATTGGCGGCACCGACCCCGTAGCATTCGCACAAAATCATGCAGGCCGTGTCGCGCATTCACATCTTAAAGATGTTGATCTTTCGTGGGCTAAGAAAGTGCAAAATAATGAATTGAGTTACTACGACGCAGTCGTTCAAGGTATGTACAGGCCACTTGGACAAGGTGATGTAGATATTCGTGCAATCGTTCGCAGTTTAATTAAATCCGGTTACACCGGTTGGTTTGTCTTAGAACAAGACAATGTAATCACCGCAGAGCCCGGGGTAAACCAAGGCCCTATGGCTGATGCAAAAGCAAGCGTCGAATTTTTACGTGGTGTGATTGCAGAACTAGAAGCAGAGCTAGCTAGTTAGCCATTATTACTTGGTGTTGGAGGGGTCTGGGGATTTGATCCACTAGGTCCACCCATCCATCCTCTTCCCATTCCAGAGTCATCTTGCGGATTAAAAGAATGATTTCCAAACCCATGGCTACCAAACATATTGTGTTCACCCCACCCACCATGTCCTGCACCTATAGAGGTAAGAACGATAAGTGCAATGAAGCCAGCCCAAATAGCGGTACCAATTGAGCCAATCCATATTGCTGCAACAGCAAATGCACTGCCTGTCAGGCTTTGATGTGACTCTTTAATCTCTCTATTTGCTTTAATTCCAAGACCGAGACCTACAGGTGGCATAAACAAACTTAATACAAAGGCAACTACAGAAGTGTTGGTTGCTTCTTGTAGGCGGACTATTTCTTTACGATCATCTTTATCACTCATAGATCAATTATGGCCGCCTTTCCTGTGAAAAGTGGTGCCGTGGAATACAGTTCTGCTGTGAATATTCTGAATTCTCTTGAACTTAACGGTACTAATTTCATTACTGAGCGTGAACGCAAAGGTACCGCGCGCTCACTTTTTTGGCCTTGGGCTGCCGGAAATGTTTCTCTGCTAGCACTCTCGTATGGTTCTTTTTTTCTTGGTTTTGGAATCTCCTTCTGGCAAGCAACTTTTGCTGCCGTAGTTGGAACTGCAGGTTCTTTTGTCTTAGTTGGAATAAGTTCAATTGCAGGTAAGCGCTCTAATGCACCGACTATGACACTTTCAAGGGCAGCCTTTGGCGTTAAGGGAAATATTGTGCCTGGGTTTCTTTCCTACTTAATATTTGTTGGCTGGGAGACAGTTCTAGTTGCACTAGCAACACTTGCTACACAAACTGTCTTTGCTCGTCTAGGTCATTTCAATCATAATCTTGCTGGAATATTGGGGTTCCTTGTGTCCGCAGGCTTAGTTGTCTTTGGCGGTGTACTTGGTTTCCACACCATCATGAAAATTCAAAAGTGGCTCACAATTGCCACGCTGGTACTTACTGTTGGCTATATCGCGCTCACGGTGAGCAAAATTAACTGGCACTCAGTTAACAGTATTCACTCTGGCAGCTTCCAAGGTTTTATCGGAGCAATGATCTTTGGAATAACAGGAATTGGTCTTGGTTGGGTTAATTCTGCAGCTGATTATTCAAGGTATCTGCCCCGTAGCACATCAAGTAAGCATGTAATTAGCTGGACAGTATTTGGGGCTTCGATTGTTCCTATTATTTTGGTTATTTATGGTGCATCACTTGCGGCCAGCTCTAAGGGATTAAATACAGCGATTGCAAATGATCCTATTGGGGCGCTTACTACATTGCTTCCAACGTGGTACTTGATTCCTTTTGTGATTGTTGCAGTACTCGGCCTTATAGGTGGAGCGATCTTAGATCTCTATTCTTCAGGAATTACCTTGGTTTCTATTGGTCTTCCCGTGAAGCGCCACGTTGCGGCATCAATTGATGCAACGATCATGGCACTAGGGACTATTTATATAGTGTGGATTGCGCCGAATTTCATTGGACCATTTCAAGGATTCCTCATCACTCTTGGTGTCCCAATCGCGGTGTGGTCAACAATATTTGTTGCAGACATCCTTATGCGAAAATCTGATTACTCAGAGAAAGACCTCTTTAGTGCTACGGGACGCTATGGTGTCTGGAACTACCGTTCAATTGGGCTTGTTATCTTTGGAACAGTTGTCGGATGGGGTTTTGTCACAAATACTTTTGCTGGGTGGTTATCGTGGCAGGGCTACTTCATGGGGCTCATAGGCGGTAAGAGTGGGAGCTGGTCAAGTGCGAACGTTGGAATCATCCTTGCATTAGCCATAGGCTTCGTTGGTCATATCCTTTTATCTAGAACGGCGATCAAAAAGCAGGAGGCGAATAATGGCTGATTCAAGTTTTGATATTGTCTCAAAAGTTGATCATATGGAAGTAGATAACGCCTTTAACCAATGTGATCGTGAAATTTCAACTCGTTTTGATTTTAAAAATACTGGAACAAAGATTGAAAAATCAGGTGAGAAGTTCAATATTGAGGCAGACTCAGAAGAGAAAGCTAAATCTGCTCTTGATGTCTTCAAGGACAAACTTATTAAACGTGGAGTATCTCTTAAGCACTTAGATGCCTCAGAGCCACAATTAAGCGGCAAGGTCTATAAAATTACTTGCTCCTTAAAAGAGGGAATCACGACTGAAAATGCAAAGAAAATTGCCAAACTGATTCGGGACGAAGGTCCTAAAGCGATCAAAACTCAAATTCAAGGTGAAGAGCTCCGTGTAAGCAGCAAGAGTCGCGATGACTTACAAACAGCAATAGCACTTGTGAAAAACCACCCATGGGAGTTTTCAGTCCAGTTTACGAATTACCGATAGACATTTTGTGAAAAATTACCGATTAGGTTTATCGCTAGGTGTAGGAGCATATCTTTTTTGGGGTCTCTTCCCTTTGTATTGGCCTCTGCTTGAGCCAGCAAACTCGATTGAAATTGTTGCCCATCGTGCTGTCTGGACTTTTGTTGTTTGTGTTGTAGCACTTATCTACTCTCATAAACTGCGTTCTACTCTTGCACTCATTCGTGTGCCACGAATAGTCCTGCGGCTTTTTCTTTCCACCTGCTTAATTTCAGTTAATTGGCTCGTTTATATCTGGGGTGTAAACCACGGACATGTTGTTGAGTGTGCACTTGGCTACTACATCAATCCCTTAATTATTATTGCTTTCGGTGTGCTTCTCCTTAAAGAGAAGATGCATAAATTGCAATGGGTATCAGTGGGAATTGCCTCAATTGGTGTCATCGTATTAACAGTTGATTATGGCCGCCCACCTTGGATTGCACTGGCACTAGCAACATCATGGGGTAGTTATGGATTAATTAAAAAACAATTAGGACTTGAGGCTCTGCAAGGGCTTGCGATTGAAACATTCTTATCCCTCTTGCCATATGGAGGATATTTAATATGGCTTGGGAATAAGGGAACAGGACAATTTGGTCATCATGCAGGGCTAACTTCCTTGCTTATTCTAGCTGGAGTTGTTACAGCAATCCCATTACTAATGTTTAACAGTTCAGCTAATAAATTGCCATATACAGTTATTGGGCTTTTGCAATATATAACACCCACAGTCCAATTTCTTATTGGAGTTTTAGTGCGCCATGAGGTCATGACAACTGCGCGCTGGATTGGATTCTTTATCGTCTGGGTTGCTCTGTTAGCACTTGGTATGGATCTAGTGAAGTCAGGAAGTACGAGTGATAATAGTTTGGCAGAGCTCGACTAGAGCACGCTTTGCTGCAATATCAGGCAGCCCTGTAATTTCTTCCTCTGCTTTTGCAGCATATTCATGGAGCAAATCTCGAGACTTTTTCAATGCTGGGTGAGTACGCAACTTCTTTAAGGTTTCTGCGACAACGGCTTCATCGGTAATTGGTTTTGCCAAAATCTCTTTTAGCTCAGCATCCGCAGGATCGTTTGATTCCAAGATAAATAGAGTGACGAGTGTTGGAACACCTTCACGCAGATCTGTGCCCGGCGTCTTTCCGGACTCATTTGATTCGCTGGAAATATCAATAACATCATCAGCTAGTTGAAAAACAATTCCGATCTTCTCTCCAAAGCGAGTAAGTGCTTCCACATCTTGCGGGCTTGCCCCGGAGAGCAGTCCACCAAATCTTGCCGATGTTGCAATTAATGAGCCTGTTTTATCTGCTACGACCTTCAAATAATGATCAAGTGGTGAAAGCCCTGATGTTGAGCCTTGAGTTTCGGTGATCTGCCCTATTACTAGGCGTTCAAATGTACGCGCTTGCAAACGAACTGCTTCAGGACCAAGGTCTGCCAACATATCTGATGCTTTTGCAAAAAGGTAATCACCGGTAAGGATTGCAACGGTATTACCCCATCGCTCATTTGCACTTGGAACACCGCGGCGAAGAGCTGCTTCATCCATAACATCATCGTGATACAAGGTTGCAAGATGTGTTAGTTCACAGACAACGGCTGCTTCAATAATTCCATTTTTATTTGGATCCCCAAATTGTGCTCCTAGAAGTGTGAGCAAAGGACGCAAACGCTTACCACCTGCTTCAACAAGGTGACGTGAAGTTTCAACGACCAATGGGTAATCACCTTGAATATGAGAACGCAATAAGTCTTCAACACGGGACATATCCTGCTTGAGTGATCTCTCAAGCTTTATATCGCCTACTGGGATACCGAAAGCCATTATTTACTTTCCTTATATCCAATATGAACGGCAACAATTCCAAATGTCAGATTCTGCCAAGCAATGTTTTTCCAGCCTGCTTGAGATAGCTTCTCGGCAAGTAGAACTTGATTTGGCCATGCTTGAATCGATTGCGCAAGATAAATATATGCATCAGGATTTGATGAAAGCTTACGAGCAACTTTGGGAAGAAGTCCCATCAGGTACTTCATATAGAGATTACGAAAAATTGGATTTGTCGGATGTGAGAATTCAACAACGACAATGCGTCCATCTGCTTTTGTTACTCGCAACGCCTCTTCTAATGCTTTGTGAACATCTGTAGTATTTCGAAGTCCAAATGAAATTGTTGTCACATCAAATTCATCATTTTTAAATGGCAACTTGAGCGCATCCGCTAGTGTGAATTTTAAGTCGGGATGGCGTTTCTTACCGGCATCCAACATTCCTTGGGAAAAATCTGCTGGAATAACTTCTGCACCGGCATCAGCAAGTGGTCGGCTAGATGATCCTGTCCCGGCTGCAATATCTAGAATCTTCATTCCCTTTTTTGGCGCGATGATCCCGGTGGCTACCTTGCGCCATGCTTTTGTCTGACCAAAGCTAAGTAGATCATTCATGATGTCATAGCGTGCGGCGACACCATCAAACATCGCAGAAACTTCTTCTGGCTTCTTGTTCAAATCCGCGGAGTTACTCACACGTACATTGTTCTAGTAGTAGGCTCGTCTGACAAATTAAGACCACCCACGAAAGCTTGGAAGGTTGGCCCTCATGTCCAGCACATCTCCCGCACTTTTACGCTCAGTATTTATGGCGCGTAGCACGACACAAGCAAAGGTCGCTCTCGTTATTGGTGGTGTTTTCTTTCTTTCAATCATGGCACAAATAGCGCTACCGATTCCTGGATCACCAGTACCTGTTACTGGACAGACACTTGGCGCCTTATTAATCGGCACTGCATTTGGTGCATCACTTGGTTTTACAACTTTCGCAACTTATCTAATAGTTGGCTTTCTTGGTGCTCCAATTTTTGCATCTGGTTCACACGGTATTGCTCGTATGACTGGAGCAACAGGTGGATACCTCGTTGGAATGCTCCTAGCAACAGCACTAACTGGGTTCCTTGCCCAGCGTAAATGGGACCAAAGAATTAAAACTGTTATCCCAACAATGATTTTGGGAGACCTATTAGTTTTTGGATGTGGAATGTATTGGTTACACCACGTTGCAGTTCAAAGCTGGAGCTGGACCTTTGCTAAAGGGTTTACACCATTTCTCCTTGGTGAAGTGATCAAGATCGCTATTGCAAGTACCGCGCTGCCAGCATGCTGGAAATTGGCTCCAATTATTAGAAAGCGATAAAACCACGTAACTTAGTGCCGTGCCTATATCTATCACCACTGAAGTCCTTGGGGATCACCCAAGATTAAGTGAGATAAATTGTGGCCTTCCTCTTACCGCTTCGTGGATCAAAAATAGCGAGGGCTTCGTTGCTTTTGGGATATACAAGTCACATGAACTAAGAGGAAAGAAAAGATTTCAAGAAGCATCTTTGTGGTGGAAAAATGAGCTCTCTCAATTAGAAATTCATAACAATGTTCATGGAAGCGGTACCGGTCCAATACTTTTTACTTCCTTTTCATATGATGAAATCGAGCCTTCTCTATTGGTAATTCCACAAGTGGTAATTGTTGTAAGAAATGGGAAATCCTGGATCACATGGATCGGTGATAAACAACCTTCTCTCTCTAAAGTGACACCACCATCTGCGCTTGGTTCAATTACATGGGAGCAGGGATCACTTAGCGATGAAGAGTGGTGCGTGCGAATTCAAAAATCAGTGGACCGAATTAAGTTAGGTGAACTCGACAAGGTCGTATTAGCCCGCGATCTAATTGCAACTACGAAAACTCCTATCGACCCACTTTCGCTTGTAAATGTACTTGATTCTCAATACCCATCAACCTGGGTTTACTCTGTGGGTGATCTAATTGGCGCAACACCTGAACTGCTTGTGCGTTTAAGTAAGACTCTTGTTACGTCACGAGTCTTAGCAGGAACAATCAGGCGAAGCGGAGATGAAGAACGAGATTTAGCACTTGCTGCCTCTTTAGCAAAATCATCAAAAGACCTAGAAGAGCATGAATATGCTGTTCGATCTGTTGCAGATGCACTTGCTCCTTACGCCTCATCTACGAATGTTCCAGAATCTCCATATGTATTGCACTTACCAAATGTTATGCACCTTGCAACCGATGTAACTGGCGTAATAAATGAGTCACCAGCAAATGTAGATATTTTTACATTGATGTCAGCACTTCACCCATCAGCTGCAGTTTGTGGAACTCCTACAGATAAAGCTAATAATTTGATTCATGAATACGAATCGATGAACCGTGGACGTTATGCGGGTCCAGTTGGATGGGTTGATGCAAGAGGTGATGGTGAAATTGGAATCGCCTTAAGGTGTGGTCAACTCTCAGAAGATCGCAAATCAATTCGTTTATTTGCAGGGTGTGGGATTGTCGCAGGATCAGATCCCTTGCAAGAACTTTCCGAAAGTCAGGCTAAATTACTTCCTATTCGAAGTGCCTTACAAAAACTCTGAGTAACATCTTTCAAAACAGCGGCATTAATATCTCGAGCAGGAACTTCGATAATTACAAACTTTAATCCTCCGGGATTATGAATAATCGAGCGTTTCATGTCTGCGGCAGTCTTCACTTTTTCGACAACAAGACCAAAACCACCAATAATTTTCTCTAAATTTAGGTTATGTGGAGTTCCAAAAATCTTCTCAAACCCTTCAACACCAGATTGTGGCAAGGTACTAAAAATTCCTCCACCATTATTATCTATAACAAATATGGTGAGATTAACCTTTGGTGCATTAACAAGAGCAGAGATATCATGCAAAAATGTTAAATCGCCTATAATTGCATAACTTTCTTTAAAGTGTGACGCAATTCCAAAGGCAGTTGAAATGTTTCCATCAATCCCTGCTAAACCACGGTTAGAAAAAGTTGTAATTCCTTCTCGTGGTGTTGCAAAGGCTTCGATATCACGAACAGGCCTACTGCTCCCAATAAAAAGTGCTGACTCATCTGGAATGCTTGAAGTTATTACTTTTATTGCATCCTGCTCTGACCAGTTAATGTGAAGTGATTTCTTTGCAATGTTATTAAAATTTTCCCATTTACTTAACCAGGTTAGATCTTCTTCTCTAGTAAGACTTGGCAATGAAGCAAATATCTGAGATGCACTCCGATTACTGTCAACGCTTTGAACTCTTGGATCGATAACAGTCACTTGCGCACATTGCGCAATATATGAATTGATGCTTCGAGATAAGGTAGTTCGACCAATTACGATCATCTCTTCAGGTTTTAAGTATGAACAAATGTCCGCATCGGTGAGAGCTAAAGCAGCATGAGCTAGGGCGTTAGGAAATGAAAGTGGATCTTCAGCAATAATTGGCCAAGCTAGTTCTTGGGCGAACCGGGAAAGCTCCTCTACTGAAAACCCTGCACGATCATGGCCTATGACTAGAACTCCGCGTGGGCCTACTTTTAGATTTTCTTTTTTTAAAGTTAAAGCGGCAATCGGCTTTATCTTCATGCCTTCTAGCCATTCAGTACGTTCATCACTTAAAAGAGGCTCTTGAAATTGAATATTTAAATGAACAGGACCATTCACTAAATATTTACCAAGGTCAGTTGGTTCATTAATATCAACTGAAACGAGGGGCGCTAATAAGCCAACTTGTTCGGTTGTCTGATTTGCCCCTGTTTTTCGGAGTGACTCTGGTCTATCAGCTGTAATCACAACTAACTTACTTTGCGAATGAAATGCTTCTAACGTGGCTGGATGAAAGTTTGCAGCAGCTGTTCCACTTGTACAAATGACTGCAACATAGGTATTTGTTGCTTTTGAAATACCAAGTGCAAAGAATGCAGCTCCCCGCTCATCTATCCGAACATGTAAATCGGCAAGACCCTTTTGTTCCGCCTCATATAAGGCTATAGACAATGGTGCGTTACGGGATCCAGGTGAGAGTACGAAATCACTTATACCTAATTCCAATAACTGCCGAATAATTGAACGAGCCAAGGTTGTTGCGTTCATTTAACTTCCAAAATCTTCACGATCCGATCATTCCACCATTGGACACGCTCTGCACTTGCTCGATACTTATCAAGTCCCGCTGGCTCTCTACGTGCGACTTCAATAAAGCCATCTTTAGCCACTACGGCTGGTTCACATATGTCTGACTCAAAAAGTGAGACTGTACCTAGACCACATGCAAAGTCGATATCTTTAAATGATGCGGCAAGTGCCAACCCATGAGAAATACCAATACCTGTTTCTAATGCGCTAGAAATAACTACAGGCAAGCCAATCGTGTTTGCAATCTTATGAGCAGATGCAAAACCACCTAATGGTTGCCACTTTAGAATTGCAATATCAGCAACTTCTTTTAACTGGTAAAACTCACTCGATAAGTTCTTGCGTATCGATTCATCAACTGCAATTGGTACAGGGCTTTCAGCTTTTATCGCTGCTAACTCTGAAATTGATTGACATGGCTGCTCAACATAATCAAAGATACTTCCAAATCGCAGGTGGTACTCAAGTAAATTACTTATTGCACTTAATTGATCCCATCCGCCGTTTACATCTAGCCTTATTTTTGCATCAGGAAGCTGCTCTAAAGCTGCTTCAACAAGCAAGGCGCCATTTTCAAAGTCATCAACCTTTATTTTTACTGTTTTACACCCTGGATAGCCTTGCAGGATTGCTTTCACTTCCTTTGGTGCAACAACCGGAAGTGTTGCATTGATAGGAATTTTCTTATGATGCTGCTCTGGCCAAGGGTTATTGGCGGCTTCAAGGGATGCATTGAGCCAAGTCTTTGCTTCATCTACGTCATATTCTAAAAATGGTGAAAATTCACTCCAGCCGTGCGTACCCTTAAAAATTGCAACTTCGCGGAAATTAATTCCCCGAAAATTATTTCGGAGTGGAATCGAAAGAATTGTAAGTTCAGGAAAAATTTCTTGTAAGGGTTGTGTTGCCATATTAATTAAGGCCGTTTTGGAAATTTATCAAAGTTTGGTTCGCGCTTTTCTTTAAAGGCATCTCGGCCCTCTTGGCCCTCTTCCGTAAGGTAAAAGAGCAAAGTTGCATCGCCTGCAAGCTGCTGCACTCCAGCTAAGCCATCATCAGCGGCGTTAAGGCCAGCTTTAAGTAGTCGCAACGCCATTGGGGAATGACGCAGTATCTCTCTGCACCATGACACGGTTTCAGCTTCAAGTTCTGCGACAGGCACAACTGTATTTACTAATCCCATATCTAACGCTTCTTGTGCATCGTATTGGCGACACAAGAACCAAATTTCACGTGCCTTTTTCTGTCCAATATGAGCTGCGAGCAAACCTGCTCCGTAACCACCATCGAAAGAGCCCACCATCGGTCCTGTTTGACCAAACTTTGCATTATCGGCAGCAATAGTTAAATCACAGACAACATGTAAAACATGTCCCCCACCGATTGCCCAACCTGCAACCATCGCAATCACTGGTTTAGGTAACCTGCGAATTTGAACTTGTAAATCTAAAACATTAAGCCGGCCAATACCTTTTTTTCCAAGCGAATCATTCCCAATATAGCCATCATCACCGCGAACATTAATATCACCACCTGAACAAAAAGCATCCGTTCCTGCTCCAGTCAGGATTATGACGCCAACAGATTCATCGTCACGAGCTAATGAAAATGCTTCTTCTAATTCAAAAAGTGTTTGTGGGCGAAATGCATTACGAACATCAGGACGATTAATAGTGATTTTTGCGATTCCTTCAGCCACTTCATACTTTATATCGCCAAATTTCTCACTGCCGCTGCCAGTAATCCATGTAGGTATGCGGCGCTCACCAGGTTCACGTTTAATTGGCTTGCTCACGCGCAATCCCCCTATGGTCCATTACCGTTCTCGCTGACATCGGTACAAGACGCTAGCCTACGGGGACTATGGCTAAATGGTTACCTCGAGAACTTGTTCAGGTTCAGCAGGAGTGGCCTATTGCACAGGTTATCGAAGCCCTCCGAAAGGCCTTGGACGGTCAAGGTCCTGCACTCGCCTTCGGCCCAAGCACCCATTCACATGTTGCAAGAAAAATCGCAGTAGTAATTCCTACGAGTGGATCAGCAGGTGAACCTAAAGAAGTAGCACTTACTAGCAAAGCTCTTATGGCTTCTGCAAATGCAGCACATAAATATTTAAAAGCGAAAAAAAATGAACGCTGGTCTCTGTTATTACCAATTAATCACATTGCGGGAGTAAATGTTTTAGTACGCTCAATTGCTTTACAAAGTCATCTTATTGATTTACGTGTAAAAAATAAGTATGAAAGCGCTGAATACACCTCAATAGTTCCAACGCAGCTCTACCGAGCGCTTCATGGTGATAACGATCTTCTTGAACACTTGCGTACTGCAAAAACCGTTCTTGTTGGAGGAAGTCCTACTTCAGATGATTTATTAATAGAAGCAAAATCTCAAAATATTAATGTAATAACAACATATGGAATGTCAGAGATGAGCGGTGGTTGCATTTACAACAATAAGCCCCTGCCTGGAGTTCAAGTAAAGATTAGAAAGCATCAGGTAATAGCACTTAGTGGGCCAATGCAGGCAAAGACGTACCTCGGTGACAAAAACGCTTGGAAGGCCACGACTATGAACAAATGGTTCATAACAAGTGACTTTGGAGAGTTCAAAAATGGGAAACTTATTGTTCATGGAAGAGTTGATGACCTGATTATTTCTGGCGGAGAGAAAATTTCACTTTCAGCAATTGAAGGTGCACTTAATGAAATCTACAAAAACCAAAGATTTATGGCATTTGCTACCAAAAATGCTGAATGGGGAGAGCGGCTGGGATTAGCATCTGATGGCCAAATAGAAATTGAGAAGATCAAAGGGACATTAAAGGAAAAATTTGGCGACCACGCAGTTCCAAAAGCGTTTATTCCCAACATCGAACTTCCAATTACTTCAATCGGAAAGCCAGATCGCAAGAAATTACTGACTCATTTTGAGAGACTTCACCCATGACATCTGCCATTAGCTCACAGCCGACAGGTTTTAATAAATGGCTTGTGGGGGCCCGTCCCCGCACTCTTCCTGCAGCTATCGCCCCGGTATTAGTTGGCACGAGTCTTATCCATAATGATAAGAGGCCAATTAATTTACTTAATGGGCTTGCGGCATTACTTGTTAGTCTCTTACTGCAGATAGCCGTGAATTTTTCTAATGATTACAGTGATGGTATCCGTGGGACTGACGAAAACAGAGTCGGGCCGGTGCGATTAGTAGCAAGTGGCCTAGCAACCGCAAAGCAAGTTAAAGCTGCTGCTTACTTGTGTTTTGTATTCGCATCAATTTCAGGACTATTCCTTGCATTTCGTACATCATGGTGGTTAATTGCATTAGGACTTATTTGCATCATCGCCGCGTGGACATATACCGGAGGAGCCAAGCCTTACGGTTACTTTGGATTTGGCGAAGTTTCAGTTTTTGTCTTCTTTGGCGTAGTTGCAACTGTTGGTAGTTACTTTGTGCAGTCAGGAAAAATCACTTGGCAAAGCTTTCTGGTTGCAGTACCAATCGGCACACTTTCTTGTGCAATTTTGTCTGTGAATAACCTGCGAGATCTTCCAAAAGACGCTCAAGCCCATAAAAAAACTCTTGCCGTTCGGATCGGCGATAGAAACGCACGGAAAATGTTTGTGGGATTAATTCTTATCGCTCATTTCTCTGCAGCCCTGACTGCATTTATCAGCCCATGGTCAATTGCAACAATTATCTTCCTCCCTCTATCGACCAAAATCTGTCGAAATGTCATAAGCGGTGCGCAAGGGACGGCACTCATTCCTATTTTAGGAAAAGTAGGAAAACTTCAGCTTTTAATTGCGGCGACTTTGGCAATTGCGCTGTATATATAAAGGTAGACTTATCGGATGCTCGATGCACTTATAGCGATTGCTTTAGTTGCAATTCAGATTTATGCCATCTTTGACGTTGCCAAAGCTCCTCAAGAATCTGTAAGAAATCTTCCAAAATGGGGTTGGCTGCTGATAGTGATTTTCTTTGGTCTACTCGGATCAGTTGCTTGGTTTGTTGGTGGGCGAACAGCTCGGCCGAATGGAGTTCAAAGGATAAGGCCAAGTTCTAGAAAGATCATTCCCCCTGATGACAATGATGAATTTTTAAAGAAGATCTGACTCTTATAGCCCAGAGTAAGTATGTAAACCAGTTCCCCAAATATTTACATAAATATAGTTAAATAAAAATGTAGAGCCAGCAAAAATACATAGCCATGCTGCCCTCCGACCTCGCCAGCCAACTGTTACACGTGCATGCAAATACGCGGCATACGCAACCCAAGTGATGAATGCCCACGTTTCCTTCGGATCCCAACTCCAATATTTGCCCCATGCAGACTCTGCCCAAATTGCTCCTGCGATAACTGCAAATGTCCATAGTGGGAAAACAAAAGCAATGAGTCTGTAAGAAAGTTGATCGAGTGATTCAAGGGATGGAATTTTCTTTGCCCAAACTGGTCGTTCACCTTTCTTTTCAATCACTTCCATCCATAAGTATGTTGCGGCTACTAAGTTAGCAACAAGGAAAACTCCACCGGAAATAATTGCTGCAGAAACGTGAACAGCAAGCCATGGAGATTTAAGGGCAGGGACTAGTTGCTCTGAAGGTCTATATAAAACCGTGATTGCAGTTCCAAGAGTCAGTAATGTAAAAAATGAAACAGGTAAACCAAGCCAGCGAAGTTTCCACTTTGATAATGAAAATAAGTATGCCGCGCAGAGTGTAAATGCACCGGTAATGGAAAACTCATACATATTGCCCCAAGGAACACGATGTGCTGAAAGTCCACGAGTAGCAACGGCGATAGTCACAATAAAAAATCCAAGAATCATCATTGCTGTACCAATTCGGCCAGCACGTTCAGTTTTGGAAAAATCCAATACAGTAGAGTCAGATCCCTCTACATTCTTAACTGACCATGCAACTTCAAATGCATGAGCAAAAAAAGCAATTGTAAAAACAAAGAGTGCAGCATAAATTGCATGATTTGAGAATGTGGCAAGTTGTATTGAGTTCATCCTTGCTCCACCTTCCTCTGCAAATCATCCAGCTCTTCACTGAGCCCTGGGATCCCATTCTTCGCAAGACCCGCAATCTCAACACGAGAACCTACCTTTACCCAAATTCTTCTCTGGCGTGTGAAGAGTGAGATCAGTAACCCTAATATTGCGAAGATTGCCCCAAATAGAGCGTACATCTTCCCAGGATCATCCACGATTTGCAGATTGACCCAAGATTTCCATCCTTCAAATGTAATTGAACCGACAGCAAAGTTATATGTGTCGCCCAAATTAAGAGCATGCAATCCAATTTTCTTCATATGGGATGTATTGAGTTCGTAAACCGATTGCGGGTTGCCTGAGTCGAGCCCAAGATTGCCTTGCCATACAGAAATAACTAGCTCTGGATTTAAAACTTCAGGATATGAGGAAAAGACTCCGCGAGTCTTACTGCTCTTCGCTGTTGGTAAAAAACTGGCTATGAATCCGATCTGAGGATTCATATCTGGAACTTTAATGGCTCCGATCGAACTTAAGTTGGCATCTTGTGGGAGAAAAATTACTGGACCGTGAAAAGTGACTGCTCCAGACTTGTCACGTATTGAGACAACAGGGGAATACCCATTTGCTTGTAAGTAAATCTTTGTATTGCCATATGTCAGTGGCTTGTTCACTTTAATAATAGCGCTCTTTGAGATGCTGCCGATTGGTTTAGATACTGATGCCGTAAGGGTGTAATCCTCAGGCATGCTTGTAGCTGCGTTGTATTTAGCTACAAAATTTGTAACTTTCAATTCAAATGGCACAAGTGAGCCCTGCCCTTGAAACTTGCCAAACGAGAGCGTGTCATAAGATGTTGGTGTATTTACAAACCTCTCACCAACATTCACAATTGCTTCACCTTTGCTTCCAAAAAGGGAACCTAAAGCAACTCCTACCAAAATAAGTACTAAGGAAAGATGAAAAAGTAGATTGCCCGTCTCGCGTCCATATCCTTTTTCTGCAGAAATTGAGTTTTCATCAACTCGAATCCTAAAATGATTTTTTTTGAACCAAATTTTTGCATGTAAGAGCGCAACGTCGCCTCCCTGCTCTACAACCCTAAATCCTTCCATCCGATCAAGATTTTTTGGTGTGAGTGGAGGTTTCTTCCCAATTGCCTTTAAATGTTCAATTGTGCGGGGCAAAACACAGCCAATAAGTGAAATAAAAAGAAGCAGGTAGATGGCACTAAACCATGGAGATGCATACACATTAAAAAGCTTGAAACGATCCATCCAGTGCGCCAAAGTCGGATCACTGACAAAGTACTGATCGACTTTCTGTGGGTTTTGACTGCGCTGAGGGAAGAGCGAGCCAGGAATAGCTGCAACACCTAGAAGAATGAGGAGGATAAGCGCGGTCCTCATGCTTGTTAGCTGACGCCATCCCCAGCGCATAGTTGCAATAAAGTCCATTAGACCACCGGAATGAAGTTTGAAATGAGTGAACGTAAAGAATTAATCAAATGTAGCCAAGCTCCAGTGACCTGCAACAAGCCAATGATAATCAAGAATATTCCACCGAATATTGTAAGTAAGTTTCCTCGTTTAGAAATAAACCGTCGAAGCTTTGCTGATTGATCAAAAAACACTCCAACTAAAATAAATGGAACACCAATACCAAAGCAATAAGCGACAGAGAGGATTGCTCCCCTCAGCGCGCTAGAGCTTTGGAAAGAGAGAGCTTGGACTGCGCCAAGGGTAGGACCGATACATGGTGTCCACCCAATACCAAATAGAAAACCTAGGAGTGGGGCGCCAACTAATCCTGCTGTCGACTTCCATTGTGGTTTAAATGAGCGATAAAACTTCTGGTTAAAAAGGAAAATTACGCCCATGCAAATCGTAAGTGTGCCAAGAAGAATAGATAGCCATCTGGATCCACTTGCAATTTTTGATCCAAGAGATCCGAATAGTGCTCCATAGCTAATAAACAGAACAGAAAATCCGCTTACAAAAAGTACTGCTCCCAGTGCAGTTCTCTTCTTGTTTTTCACATCAGTCATGCCTGCTGAATAGGCAAGATAGCCAGGTACTAATGGCAATACACATGGTGAGAAGAAGGAAATAACGCCAGCAATCAGGGCAACAACCATGGCAAGAATCAAATTGCCACTAAAGATCTGGTCAACAAAGAAGTTATGCATGAGGAGCATCCTTAAGCACGCGTGTAATTAAATCGGTAAGAAGTGCAACCGTTACTTCACCACTTACTCTTGCTGCAACATAGCCGTGTGAATCCATGATCAAAGTTGTAGGTATTGCATTCGGTACAAGTGAATTACGAAAAGAGGCAAGAATCGAGTCATCTGTGAAGATTGGATATAAAATCTTAAATCGCTGGACAAAGGCGATTGCTGAGGATGTGTTGTCTCGCGTAAGTATTCCTGCAAATTGAACACCTTGAGAAGAATATTTTTGAGAGAAATCTGAGAGTAAGGGAGCTTCTGCTCTGCATGGTGCGCACCATGACGCCCATACATTTAAAACGGTTACTTTGTCATGTGCAAGTGAAATATTTCCATTTGAAAGGGTTGCGCCAGAAATTATTGGAGAAGGTTTACGATCTACTGGCTTTACATAAACGGCGATACCGTCACCTTCTATAAATGCACTTTGATTCGCTTTAGAGATGCCCCCTGTAGAACAACTCGCTAATAACATAGAACTGACGAGAATGACGATCGCCGAAACAATTTTTCTAGGCATTATTTCTTTACCGGCAATAAATGTTTAGCTGGTTCAAAATAACTAACTCCTTCAATCGCGCCTTCACTATCCAGGTGAAAACTAGTTACCGAAGCCAACGTGCATTCCCTCTTACGTGGGTCATGAATCAACCTACGACCCTCAACTGCTGAACGTAAAATCCAAATGGGAAGCTGGTGTGAAACACAAAATGCATCTTTGCCGTTAGCCACATCTCTTGCCTCAAATAAACTTCCAAGCATTCGAGATATCTGTTCGGTGTAAGGCTCGCCCCATGAAGGTTTCCATGGATTAACTAAGTGTCTCCACGATGCAGGGTGACGCAAAACTCCTGAACCTAATTCAAATTTTTTTCCTTCAAAAATATTGGCTGCCTCTATCAGTTTCTCATCAGTAATAATCCGTAAACTATGAGCAGATGCAAGAGGATTCGCGGTCTCTTGCGCTCTTTGTAGCGGAGAGACGAGCACAGCTCCAACATCAAATTTCTTTGACCACTCTGCAACTGTCTGTGCCATTTCTTGACCACGGTCAGATAAATACCAGCCAGATTGACGACCATAAAGAATTTTTTCAGGGTTATGGACTTCGCCATGGCGTAAGAAGTGAATGGTGGCGGGCATGAGATAAGCATAAGCGAGGGCTAAAGTACTGACATGACGGATACCCAGAAACGAGTCGCCTTCTTCGATGTAGACAACACATTGATGAGGGGTTCCTCACTTTTCTTCTTAAGCCGGGGTATGTATCAGCGTGGATTCTTCACAAAGAAAGATATCTCTAACTTTGTCATGGCCAATATCCGATACCGGCTCTCAGGAATCGAAAATATGGAAGAGATCGCGAAAATTCAAGCTTCTGCCTGTGAATTCTTCAGAGGGCATAGAGCGGATGTCATTGAAAAGATGGGTATTGAAGTTTACGACGAATATGTGTCCCCAGCTTTATGGCAAGGAACAATTGAAATTGCAAACGAGCATTTAAAGAATAATGAGGAAGTCTGGTTGGTCACAGCCACTCCTCTTGATCTTGCCAATCTAATTGTAGAAAGACTTGGGTTTACTGGCGCCCTTGGGACGATCGCAGAAGTCAAAGATGGTGTCTACACAGGCAAATTAATCGGCCAACTTTTACATGGTCCTAATAAAGCGCTAGCAGTAAGAAAACTAGCGCTTGAAAATAATATTGACTTGACTCATTCATACGCATACTCAGATAGTCATCACGACATTCCATTGCTCAGTTCTGTTGGATACCCCAGGGTTATTAACCCAGATACTCAGCTACAAATTCATGCGCTTCGAAATCATTGGCCCATACATGACTTTCGCCGCGGCCGCACATTCAAAAAACTTGTCGCCCCCACTCTTAGCCGCGTCATGAAGGTTACGACGCTCATCTCCCCTCGAAGCTGGAAAAAAAGGTAGGCCTGTAAATAGAGGCAACAAAACTCCAGTAATGTAGGCCAGTTATGTCTTATTCATTGGCTGATGAGCTACGCATGCGCGCAGAGAGTGAAATTGCCCTGCTCTTTACTTTGCGTCCAGACCTCATCTCCCCTGTCCCCCCTGATTTCTCAGCACTTGCTGCGCGAGCAAATTCGATGCCAAGTGTCATGCGCGCTCGTGATGCACTTAATAAATGGGAGATAGACATACTGACTGCGATCTGCACACTCGGAGATCCAATTTCCCTCATGGAAGTACTTAGTATGACAAGCAAGGACGCCAAATCAGCTGTCCTTTCTTTATGGCAACGAGCACTCATTTATAAAGATGGTGAGCACTACCGTGTTCCAAGCAATGTAAGAGTTGCAATAGGAGAACACCCAGCAGGACTTGGCCCAGCAGCTACAACGAAAATTGATTTTTCACTTCTTGAAGATGCTCCAAATGGAGCAACTGATTTGTTGCAGCGCATGGTCTGGGGACCACCAAAAGGACAAGTCGCTGATGTAAAGAAAGCACCACCAGCAATTAAATGGCTCATTACAAATAATTTTTTTATTCCTTTTGATTCACAAACTGTTTTACTCCCAAGGGAAGTAGCGCTCCACTTTAGAGATGGCAAAGTTTTTAAGGAGCTTCAAGCAACCCAGCCGATCATTACTGGTACTTCAAGAAAGCAAAAAGATGTTAATTTGGCAGCAATTGCAAATATCGGAACGTTTATTAGATGGTGCGAAGAATTAGCTCATAATTGGTCAGATGAACCTCCTATGGGCTTGAAATCTGGCGGACTAGGCGTAAGAGACTTAAAACGCACCTCTGAACACTTAGGAATATCTGAAAGTTGCGCCGCATTTGTTGCAGAACTTTTATTTATCGCTGGCTTAATTGTGATCGATACAGATGATCAGATTATGCCTACAAATGCATTTGATATCTGGCTCACACGAAGTATTGAAGAACGATGGCACGCGATTGCTTCTCTATGGCTTGAGACATCACGAATGAGCGGGCTCATTGGGAAAGCAGAGAACAAAAATATTTCAGCGCTCGGCCCTGAGCTAGATAGAGCCGGAGTCGGCCTCATCAAGAGGAATGCACTTGAATTATTAGAGAAAAACTTAGAACTTGATCCTTCTATTGATTCAGTAAATATCTGTATTCAGTGGCTTACACCTACTAGAGCCAATCCTGACTATGTCGAATGGATATTACGAGAAGCTGAATGGCTGGGTATTACAGGCCAAGGAGCGCTTTCAAGTTTTGGAATTGCGTTGCTTCATAGTCAAGACCTCGGTATCGAAGCTGCTCTTCCAAAACCAGTTGACCACATTTTGATCCAAGCTGATAACAGCGCAATCGCACCTGGCTCACTCACTATTGAATTAGCAAATGCGATTGGGACAATTGCAGATATTGAGAGCCGAGGTGGGGCAACTGTTTACCGGTTTAGTGAAGCTTCTATCCGCCGAGGTTTGGACCACGGACAAACTGGTAATTACATTTTAGATTTTCTCAAAAAAACTTCTAAAACACCTGTTCCCCAGCCACTTGAGTACCTAATAACTGATGTTGCAAAACGCCACGGAAGATTACGTGTGGGCACTGCGAATACATATCTGCGGTGTGAAGACGAAGGGCTTATTGCCGAGATACTCCATGATAAAAAACTTGAACCACTTCGGATGCGCAAACTTGCCCCACAAGTATTGGTTTCCGATATAGAGATGAATGAATTAATGACTTCACTTCGAGAAGCGGGTTATTTGCCGGCTGCAGAAAATGCAACTGGTGTTTTGATCTCTGCTCCTCTTATTCGTCGTGCAAAATCTAGACCAAAACCACCAAGAGTAGTAAGTGAAATATCAACACCCTCTCAAGCTGTAATTAGCTCTGCAGTAAAAGCACTACAGGCCGGTGAGAAGGCAAGTTCACATAAGCCTCGTGATATTCCTCGAACAACTGCGAATGAAACAGTTGAGTTACTTCACCAATATATTGAAGAACGAGTAAGACTAACAATCGGATATGCAGATACAAATGGTGGTGTTTCAAACCGTCTTATCGATCCACTTTCAATCTCACTTGGAACCTTAGTTGCTCGCGACCATGCCACTGGGGAGATCACCCATTTCCGCATTCCCCGCATAACAGGCGTGGGTGTGGCTAATGAATAACCAGGTTGATGTGAATTACGGCAGACTACTCCCATGACATTTCTCGCTGACTTACAAAAGCTGGTGGAATGCCAATCTCCTACTGAGGATTTGGCAGCTTGTCAGAAAGTTATGGAAGTAGCGAAGAAGATTGCAGAAGATAACTTGCCCCACGAAGCTGAAATAGTCATTGAGTCAGGCCGTCCAGTTTTTTGGTGGGGTTCTAAGAATCCTAAAATAGTTCTACTCGCTCATCTGGATACTGTTTGGCCTAATGATTCATTTATGCCGCTTTGGAAAGTAGATGGCGACAAAATCAGTGGTCCTGGAATTTTTGATATGAAAGCAGGATTTCTACAAACTTTATATGCTCTTAAAGAAAACCCAAACGCTCACGAAAGTGTTGCACTCATAGCTACAAGTGATGAAGAAACTGGAAGTAAGAGTTCTCGTGAACTCATTACACGTGTGTCTAAGAATGCTCAAGCTGTACTCGTTTTGGAGTCATCGCTCAACGGCAAAGTAAAAGTCGGGCGAAAAGGTACATCCATGTATCAAATTAAAATTCATGGGCGTGCATCACATGCTGGTCTTGAACCAGAAAAAGGTATTAATGCCACAGTTGAGATTGCTGAAATTATTACGCAAGTAGTTAAATTGGCTAATCCTGAGCACGGGACCACGATTGTTCCAACCATGCTTGAATCTGGAACAACAACAAATACTGTTCCTGCTCTTGCAACGTTAGATATTGATTCACGATCTTTTTCACAAGCAGAGCTCGAGCGTTTAGATTCTGCAATTAGGTCTTTGAAGCCCAAGCACCCAGATGCACAGATTGAAGTTACGGGTGGGATAAATAGGCCACCACTTGAAACTGCATCAACTCAAAAGCTTTATGAAAAACTCGAAGCCACAGCAAAGAAGATAGGTATGCCGCCAGTTGGTTCTGCAAGTGTTGGAGGAGCAAGTGATGGAAATTTTGCCGCTGCTGCAGGCGCACCAACTCTTGACGGGCTAGGCGCAACAGGTGATGGCGCCCATGCTTCACACGAACATATTTTGGCATCAACTGTTTCAGACCGAATCTCTCTTCTGGCAGCATTTATTAAGGAGCTTGTTAGTGAGTGATGGCCCATTAATTGTCCAAAGTGATAAAACTTTATTGCTTGATATTGACCATCCACTTTCAGATGAATGCCGGCGAGCAATTGCAGCATTTGCTGAATTAGAAAAATCACCAGAGCACATCCACACATACAGACTCACACCACTTGGTTTATGGAACGCACGAGCTGCTGGCCATGATGCAGAGCAAGTTGTAGATACATTGCTTAAGTACTCACGTTTTGCTGTTCCACATGCACTATTAGTCGATATCGCAGAAACAATGTCTAGATACGGGCGTCTACGTCTTGAAGCACACCCTGTCCACGGATTAATACTTGCTTCAAATGATCCAGCAGTCCTAAGAGAAGTCACACGGGGAAAGAAAGTTGCGCCCATGCTTGGGCTACAACTCGATGATGAAACTATTGTTGTGCACCCTGGCCAACGTGGATTTCTCAAGCAGGCGCTCTTAAAGCTTGGTTGGCCTGCAGAAGATTTTGCTGGTTACGTTGATGGCGAGCATCATGAAATTGCCCTTCGTGAAGAAGGCTGGTCAATTCGTAAATACCAATCTATGGCGGCGGAAGGCTTCTGGCATGGCGGATCAGGTGTTGTAGTACTCCCGTGTGGGGCAGGCAAAACAATCGTCGGCGCAGCAGCAATGGCGCATGCAAAAGCAACAACACTAATTCTTGTAACAAATACAGTTGCAGCTAGACAGTGGCGCGATGAATTATTACGCCGAACAACTCTTCACGAAGATGAAATTGGTGAATACTCTGGCGCTAAGAAAGAGATTCGCCCAGTAACTATTGCAACATACCAAGTAATGACTATGCGCCGAGGCGGGGTTTATGCCCACCTTGATTTGTTTGATGCAATCGACTGGGGCCTAATTATTTATGATGAAGTACATCTATTACCTGCACCTATTTTTAGATTTACTGCTGACATCCAATCACGTCGTCGTCTTGGGTTAACTGCAACTCTTGTCCGAGAAGATGGCATGGAAGGCGAAGTTTTCTCCCTTATTGGCCCAAAACGTTTTGATGTTCCATGGAAAGAAATCGAGTCACAAGGCTATATTGCTCCTGCAGACTGTGTTGAAGTGCGCGTAACACTGACTGACGAAGAGCGCTTGAACTATGCAACCGCTGAACAAGAAGACCGATATCGTTTTTGCTCGACCACCCTTACAAAGAGCAAGGTTGCTGTTGCACTCGCAAGACAGCATTCTGAGGATCAAGTGCTTGTCATCGGACAATATATTGATCAACTTGATGCCCTAGGTGAAGAATTGGGTGTTCCAGTAATTAAGGGTGATACTCCAGTTAAAGAGAGAGAACGTTTATTTAACCTTTACCGAGCAGGCGAAATTAAGTGCTTAGTTGTTTCTAAAGTTGCAAACTTTTCAATTGATTTACCCGATGCAACAATCGCTATCCAAGTGTCAGGAACATTTGGTTCACGGCAAGAAGAGGCGCAGCGCTTAGGGCGTATTTTAAGACCGAAAGCTGATGGGCGTGGGGCTCGTTTTTATTCCCTTGTTGCAAGAGACACGGTTGATCAAGACTTTGCACAAAATAGACAACGATTCTTAGCTGAACAGGGATATGCCTATCGCATCATTGATGCTGATGAAGTACTTTCTAAAGAGTAGTAAATACTTTTCTAAATCGTTCTGGATCAACTTTGAAAAAATCGTGTGGCATTCCATTGATTAAAATAACCGGAACTTGTTCACCATATTTATCTTCAAGTTCCTGATTTGCATCTATAAATATTTCATCAATCACAAAAACAAGTTCTTCTTGGAGTACTTCTAAAGTGTTGATGGCAGCTTCACATAAGTGGCACCCATGCCTTGAATAGACCTGAACAGTGACCATATGCACCCTCCATCAGCTATTTATCTATGTATTTGCTGTGAAGTTAGAGTACAAGCATCTACCGCCCCATTTGCCCACTAAGATTTTTCACTATGCGGGCAAGGAAGATCAGTACATCACTCCTGGTCTCAGCGACTCTCATTATTGGCCTGGCTCTACCTGTTTCATCAGCTACAGCCACCTCGGTTAAAGAAGTTCCAGCTGGGTGGGTACATACATATGCAGCCACAGGGATTGCCGACAAAACTAGATTAATTCCCGCCCCAAGCTCTAATGCTGCTCATTTAAATACCGCCAGCACAATTAACGTTAGTTTTCAAAACATATCTCCGCAAGAACAAATTCCAATTCAAGCAGCAGTAAATATTTGGTCGGATAATTGGAGTTCATCGGTTCCAGTAAATGTCACGGCATCTTCACAAGTTGAAACTTCGGCTGGGGTTTTAGCTTCTGCCAGCGCTGTTAATTATTTCAATAATTTTCCTGGTGCTCCTGACCAAACAGTTTGGTATTCATCTGCAATGGCAAACGCGTTGTCTGGGAAAGATTTAGATCCAACAAATCCTGAAATTCGAATCAATATCAATGCTGCGATGCAGAACCTTTTCTATCTTGGCACCGATGGCAACTGTCCGCCTAATCAGTACGACCTTGAGTCAATAATTCTTCACGAATTTGCACATGGCTTGGGTTTTATCTCAAACGATGTTTACTACCCAGCCACTGGAGTTGGACAACTTAATCGTCCAACACCATTTGATGCATTTGCGGTAACTCCTGATGGAAGTCGTTTAATGGACTTACCTTCACCATCAGCGCAACTAGGACAAGCATTTCAAAATACTCTAGTGTGGAATGGCCCGATTGGTATTGCAGCTAACAACGGCATTAAGCCCGTTCTGTTTACTCCAAATCCGTACCAACCCGGTTCGTCAGTAAGTCACTTAGACCAAGTTACTTTTCAAAACTTTGGTCCGAATGCTCTTATGACACCTAGCTGGCCACCAGGAGCGGTTTTCAGAAGCCCAGGACCTCTTGTACTTGGAATGCTTCAAGATATGAGAACAAAACCACCCGGAGGAAAACCCGCAGGGCTTCCTGACGCTCCACGTAATATTCGCGCGATCGTTGGCGACAAATATGCAATTGTAAATTTTGACGAACCTGATAATGCACGCACTTCACCCATTGATTCATACACTGTAAAAGTTGATGGCACTTCTAATATATTTACAGGTACTAGTAGCCCAATAAAAATTACTGGTCTTAAAGATGGGGTTTCATACACATTTACTGTGACTGCAACAAACCCAGTTGGCACATCACCTGGAGCAAAAAGTAATTCAATAACCCCACAAATGGGATGGATTGCTACAGTCATAGATCCTGCGGCTGATGCCAAATATCTGGCAACAACTACATTCCAAGGAAAGCCTGCAGTAATTTACAGTAATTCGAAAGCAAGTAATTTGACTCTAGCTACATGGAGCGCCGGTAAATGGAGTAAACAGATAATTGACGGCAATTCAGATTCAGGTGGCAGAACCACCGATAACGTATCTGGGTATATCTCCGTTTGCACTTCTGCACCAGGTAAGAACCAACGCTTAGATATCTTCTACGGTGATATAACGAAGAAATGGCTTCGTTATGCCGGATATAACGGAAAAACCTGGAAATACAGCATCGTTGATGGCAATGGACCAATTATCAATGACTATAAAGACATCAATCGTGTCCGCACGGCAAGTGATGTGAGCGGAGCAAGCGCATGCGTTGATACACCTGATGGCTTGCAAGTTTTTTATCGTGACCAAAGTCAGGGCATTATTTTGGGAGCTGTTCAATCCTCTGGTGGATGGCAATATGAATTAATTGATGGTGACCGTGTTACTAGTGGCCGCACAACAGGTGATGTCGGATTTCATATTCGTGCACTCAATATCGATTCAGATGTCTACTTAATTTATGACTCAGTCTTACAAATTAATCAACAAAAGCAACCAGTCCAAGAAGCAGTTCGCTTAGCGACTCGTGGAAGTGCTTTACCTGAAGATTGGAATTACTCCACACTGGATTCATATGGCGGAGATGTGGTGATTGCTGGATATGACGTCGGACTTGTTAATCTTGCTGGGCATATCAAAGCAAGTTGGATGGCATCAACTGGTCTATCACTTCCAGATGCCGACAGTATCCGCTACGCAGACGTATCTAGCCCTACCAAAATTGGACAAGTAAGTTCTGGAATGTTTGGAACACCTGCAGCGCCTATGCAAACAGACGGGAAATATATTCTTTTTAATTGTCAGGCAAGGCTTTGTAGTCTAAATACTACAAGCAGAATAATTTCACTTGTAACAACTTCAGATGTTGCCAGCTCAGGCAAAGTTGAATGGATTAACCTGGGAACTTCTAAATATGCGCTTGCTGGAATTAATGGGAAGTTAATTGCTTACAAACTAAAGTAGTTTATTTTGTCTTAAGTAAAAGTAAGTTATATGTTCCCTGATCACTATTTGCCAAGACTAAGCCAAATCCTGGTTGATATTTGAGTGAGACCAATGTTCCGCTAAATGTGTAAAGTTCAGCAATTCCACCCTTTAGTGAACTTTTAATAAGAACAGAAGTTAAGCCTTTGGGTTTGAATCCTGAAATTCCTGGAATCGCTTTTGAAGTTGCGAAACTTTGCCAACTATAAAGAGAGCTCTTGAGCAGAGTGACAGCTTTACTTGGCACAGTTTTCTGTTTTATGAGCTTTATTGGCGATAACCCAGTTGGGGTTATCGTTGACTCAAAAGTATTTGCATTTGAACTATTGCTAACACCCGTGATCGTAATTTTTTTTAGTTTCAAAGTAATTGCGCTTGGGATAAGAACATCTGTTGAATCGGCTGTGTATGTATTGAGGAGTGAACCAGTTGGGCTTATCTCCCATACAACCAGGCGTTTGAGACCACTAGTTGGTGGCGCAACAGGCTGGACTTGGATTTGGGAAGGATTGAGTGTATTTGGCGCCAAAGGTGTTGGTGTTACTTGTGGAGCGGGTATCGCAGTTGCTCCTGCTACCCAAATGTTGCCAAGTGAATCGATATAGCCAGTTGTAGCGACATCATCTAAGGGCGTACCAAGACGCAAATTCCACAACTGCTGACCTGTATAACTACTAGCCGATATAAATCCATCACTTGACCCACCCAGTGCTGGGCTAGTTACAAGTGTTGAAGTAGATGTTTCAATCGTCCCAATAACAAAACTACCTGAAGCATTAGTTAGAACGTCTGATAATTGATCTCCACCGGACAATGGGGTTGTAAAAGAAATTGACAAAGGAGTAACCGTGATGGGTTTTGTTACTGCGCTAGATGTATTTATAGAAATTAATAATAAGAAAGCTAGCGCCGTAATAAAGTTCTTTTTCACGCCAGTTCGCGCGAACGATCTGCAGCGGCTTGCATAGCACGGGCAACTAAGTCTTGTAACTTTCCTTCATTAAATACTGCTAGCGCCTCAGCAGTCATTCCTTTAGGGCTTGTTACATTCTCACGTAATGTTGATGCACTTTTGCCAGATTCAGCTAACATTTTTGCCGCACCGACAATAGTTTGAGTAACTAACTCTGTTGCAACTTTCTCACTAAGCCCCATCTTTATAGCGCCACTTACCATTGCCTCAACAAATGCAAAGAAATAAGCTGGGCCAGAACCACTCGTGGCTGCTGCTGCATTCTGCAAATCTTCGCTCACTTCAATCACCTTTCCACATGCGAGTAAGACTCTTCGTAAATACTCTAAATCTCTTTCTTGAACATTTTTACCTGATGAAATAATTGACATACCTTCACCGAACATCATCGGTGTATTTGGCATTACTCGAATAACTGATTGTTTGGGGTTTAGAGCACCTTCTAGAAGAGCAGTCTTCTTGCCTGCCAAAAAGGATACAACTACGGCATTTGGATTTACCGCAGAAGCAATCTCTGCAAGCAGCTCATCTAGCCCTTGTGGCTTCACGGCTAGGAGCAAAATATCTGACTCTTTAGCTAGGGCAATATTTGAAGCAGCCTTAACCTGATACTTCTTTTCAACCTCAGTTTTGCGCTCTGGGCTACGGACTGAAAAAGAAATTAACTCGTGAGATACGCCAGCCCTGATCAATCCAGCAAGAATCGCTTCGCCCATGTTGCCAACCCCGATGATGCCAACTCGTGAAGATTGGATTTCTAGGTTCGCCACATACAGAGCCTACCCAATAGACTCTCGCACTATGCCTGAGGTAAAAGATGGTTTCGCTCGTGACTTTGTTGAATTTGCTGATCCTGCAAAACCAGAGGAGATCTTCCGCTGTGACCTAACCTGGCTAACCTCATATTGGACATGTATTTATGGCGCTGGATGCTGCGGGATTGACGCAGACAAGCCAGATGCGGGTTGTTGTTCTGATGGTGCATATTACTCAGATGCAGAAGACGAAGCACGAACCCAAAAAGTTGCTGAACGCCTCACACCAGAAATGTGGCAGTTCTATAACGAGGCACAGCCCAAGAAAAAAGGAAGCAAACTTAAGATTTCAGAAGTTGGATTAGATAGTGATCGCAAGACTCGTAAAGTAAATAACTCCTGTATTTTCTTAAATCGCATGGATCACTCAGCACCAGGATTTACAGGTTCATTTGGATGCGTACTGCACCACCTGGCAGAAAAAGAAGGTGTGCACTTTGTAGAAACAAAGCCCGATGTTTGTTGGCAGCTACCAATCCGCAGAAGTTTTGAGACAAGAGAATTTGGCGATCAAGAAATCTCCGTAACAGTTATTGGCGAGTACGAGCGACTTGCATGGGGGGATGGTGGAAATGATTTCGATTGGTATTGCACAGCAAATACCGAAGCTCATGTTGGCCGTGAACCGGTATATAAATCTAATAACAATGAACTTATCGCTCTCATGGGCCCAGAGGCCTACGCAGAACTAGTAAAGCATTGCGACGCTCGAGTTGACGCAATCGCGGCAACTGCAAAGAAACAACGTAAGCGTGAACTTCCTCTATTCCAAATTCATCCAGCAACGGTTGCGGCTCGTGGCCAAGGCTCCCGCTAAAGATCCATTCCGCTGCGCTGAGTGCGGGTGGACATCTACAAAATGGGTTGGCAGATGTGGTGAATGCCAAGCCTGGGGAAGTGTTGAGGAAATTGCAGCGCCTAAAAAACTTTCTCTGGTTCCTGGGTCAGTTTCCCAAAATGCAACACCAATCGGTGAAGTTAATTTAGAGAGCGCTAAAGCGCGCTCTAGCGGCGTAAGTGAATTAGATCGAGTACTTGGTGGCGGTTTAGTCCCAGGAGCAGCAATTCTGCTCGCGGGTGAGCCTGGCGTAGGTAAATCAACACTTCTGCTCTCTGTTGCTGCCCAGTCTGCAAGAGAGAAGATGACTGCCCTTTATATAAGTGGTGAGGAATCTGCTTCACAAGTTCGTTTGCGAGCTGAACGTTTAAATGCAATTGACCCAAATTTGTGGTTAGCGGCAGAAAATGAATTAGGTTCTGTCATCGCCCATATTGATGCTGTTAAGCCAGAGTTACTTATCATTGACTCCATTCAAACAATTTCAAGTAGCGCAGTTGACGGTGCCCCTGGTGGCGTAACGCAAGTACGAGAGATTGCTGCCGCACTTATTAGAATTGCTAAGGACCGAAATATCACTTTAGTGCTTGTTGGACATGTAACTAAGGATGGATCGATTGCTGGCCCTAGGCTGCTTGAGCATCTAGTAGATGTCGTTTTAAATTTTGAAGGTGAGCGCCACTCTCGTTTACGCCTTATTCGTGCGATGAAGAACCGCTTTGGAGCATCTGATGAAGTTGGATGCTTCGATATGAGTGAGTCAGGAATAACAAGCTTGACTGATCCCACTGGGTTATTTACAACTCGCCATAGTGAGCCGGTCCCAGGTACTTGCGTGACTGTGGCACTAGAAGGACGCAGACCTTTACTCGCAGAGATACAAGCACTCGTTGGAACACCAGTTGCCGAGGGTCGTGATTTTGGAAACTCTCGCAGGGTCACATCTGGCTTAGATACTCCTCGCACAGCGATGACACTTGCCGTACTTGAGCTACGCGCAAACATCAGGCTTTCTGGACGAGATGTATATGTCGCAACAGTGGGTGGAATGAAAATGAATGAGCCTTCTGCAGATCTTGCAGTAGCACTTGCTGTCGCATCTGCTGCAAAAGGATTAGCACTTCCTGCAGATCTTGTTGCGATTGGTGAAGTCGGACTTGCAGGTGAGATTCGTAAAGTAACTGGAGCGCAACAACGAATTGCTGAAGCCGCTCGTCTTGGATTTAAACGTGCAATTGTTCCTGCAGGTTCTGATCTGAAAATCAGCGGAATTGAAATCATGGAAGTTGCTCGTCTTGAACAAGCGATTGCTAAAGTAAAAATCAACTAAAGATACCCCCGTGAAACAAGCTCCGGTACTTCGTTGGTTTGATGAAAACAAGCGTGACTTACCTTGGCGGGATACAAGCCCCTGGGGCGTTATGGTGAGTGAATACATGCTTCAACAGACACCTGTAAACCGCGTATTGCCAATCTGGAATGAGTGGCTCAGACGTTGGCCCACTCCTCAAGATTTGGCAGCAGCTAAGAAAAGCGATGTCATCAAAGCATGGGGCCGTTTAGGCTACCCGCGTAGGGCTCTACGATTACATGAAGCAGCAGGGGTAATAAGTAAGAAATTTAATAACCAAGTACCTAGGGCAATAGAAGATCTTCAATCACTTCCTGGGGTGGGAGATTACACAGCAGCCGCAATTGCAGCTTTTGCATATAACGAATCTTCACTTGTTTTAGATGTAAATATCCGCAGACTTTTTGCACGCGCCATTGATGGCGATCAATTTGCAACATCAGCGCCAAGTAAGGTTGAACGTAAACTTCGTTATGAATTAATACCAGCCGATGGTGCAAAATGGGCAGCTGCAACTATGGAATTAGGCGCCCTCATCTGTACTGCGCGCAATCCCATCTGCGAGAAGTGTCCACTCAAGAAGGAATGCTTATGGCGTGAAAGGGGCTATCCGCAATCTGAAGTGAAAAAGAAATCTCAAGGTTGGGTAGGAACTGACCGTCAATGTCGTGGAGTGATTGTGCAAGCACTCAGAGAAAATCAAAAGCAATCAAAAATTGCACTTAAAAAACTCTGGCACGATGAAGATCAAGTGGAATTAGCCCTAAAAACACTACTTGCCGATGGCCTCGTTGAGGCAACCGGCAAGAGTTATCAATTACCTAATTAGTTAGAAGTTGGTGCGCTTTCTAGGTCGCCAGGAGTATCTGGCATCGCAGACTTAACAACACCTTTGAAGGTAAAGATTTCCTTTTCGCCTTCAACGGCAACGTCAACAAGTGTAATTTCACCTGGCTTTACATCACCAAACAAAATCTTCTCAGAAAGCACATCTTCTATCTCACGTTGAATTGTTCGACGAAGTGGACGTGCTCCAAGAAGTGGGTCATATCCACGTTTTGCAAGCAGCAGCTTTGCTGCTGATGTGAGCTCAATGCCCATATCTTTCGCACGTAAACGCTCATCCAAGTTGGCAATCATGAGATCAACAATTTGAATAATTTCATCCTCAGATAGTTGATGGAACACAACAACTTCATCAATACGGTTAAGGAATTCAGGGCGGAAATGATTCTTGAGCTCATCTCCAACCTTTGCCTTCATACGCTCATAGTTTCCAAGTGCATCATCTGCGTTATGGAATCCAAGGCCTAGGCTCTTTGAAATATCGCGAGTTCCAAGATTTGTGGTCATGATGATCACGGTGTTCTTGAAATCAACTACACGTCCTTGAGCATCGGTTAAACGCCCGTCTTCAAGTACTTGAAGAAGTGAGTTAAAGATATCTGGGTGTGCCTTTTCAATTTCATCAAAAAGAACAACAGAGAATGGCTTACGACGAACCTTCTCGGTTAGTTGTCCACCTTCGTCATATCCAACGTATCCAGGAGGGGCACCAAACAAACGTGAAGCTGTGTGCTTCTCTGAGTATTCAGACATATCAAGCTGGATAAGTGCATCTTGATCACCAAATAAGAATGCTGCAAGTGTGCGAGAAAGTTCAGTCTTTCCAACACCAGAAGGGCCAGCGAAGATAAATGATCCGCCTGGACGCTTTGGATCTTTAAGACCTGCACGCGTACGACGAATTGCTTGTGACAGAGCTTTGATCGCTTGGTTTTGTCCAATAACACGTTTGTGCAGTTCGTCTTCCATGCGAAGTAAGCGTGCTGTCTCTTCTTCAGTTAACTTGAATACTGGAATACCAGTTGAATTCGAAAGAACTTCAGCAATGAGCTCTTCGTCTACTTCAGCAACGACATCTAGGTCGCCAGCCTTCCACGACTTTTCGCGTTCAGCTTTTTCGTTAATAAGTGACTTTTCCTTGTCACGAAGTGATGCAGCCTTTTCGAAATCCTGGCCATCAATGGCAGATTCCTTCTCTTTACGAGCAGCAGCAATCTTGTCATCAAATTCACGAAGCTCAGGTGGCGCAGTCATCCGACGGATGCGCAAGCGTGAACCAGCCTCATCAATAAGATCAATTGCCTTATCTGGCAAGAATCGATCTGCTACATAACGATCTGCAAGTGTGGCAGCAGAAACAAGTGCTGCATCTGTAATTGAAACCTTATGGTGAGACTCGTAACGATCACGAAGTCCCTTAAGAATCTCAATTGTGTGAGGCAATGATGGCTCAGCAACCTGGATAGGTTGGAAGCGACGCTCAAGAGCAGCATCCTTCTCAAGGTGCTTGCGATATTCATCAAGAGTAGTTGCGCCAATTGTCTGGAGTTCACCGCGAGCAAGCATTGGCTTCAAGATGCTGGCAGCATCAATAGCACCTTCTGCCGCTCCCGCTCCAACAAGCGTATGAATCTCATCGATAAATAGAACGATATCTCCGCGCGTACGGATTTCCTTAAGTACCTTCTTTAAACGCTCTTCAAAATCTCCGCGGTAACGGCTACCTGCAACAAGTGCTCCAAGGTCTAGTGAGTAAAGTTGCTTATCACGAAGTGTTTCAGGAATATCACCTTTAACAATCGCTTGAGCTAATCCCTCAACAATCGCTGTTTTACCAACACCAGGTTCCCCAATTAGAACTGGGTTGTTCTTTGTGCGACGTGAAAGAACTTGCATTACACGTTCAATTTCTTTTTCACGGCCAATAACTGGATCAAGCTTTCCTTCGCGGGCAGCTTGTGTCAGGTTACGACCAAATTGATCAAGAACTAATGATGTTGAAGGAGTTCCTTCTGCTGGACCACCAGAGGCAACTGCTTCTTTTCCTTGATATCCAGAAAGCAACTGAATAACTTGTTGGCGAACACGATTGAGATCTGCACCCAACTTAACAAGAACTTGAGCAGCGACACCTTCACCTTCACGAATAAGGCCAAGGAGAATATGTTCTGTTCCAATGTAATTATGTCCAAGCTGAAGTGCCTCACGAAGTGAGAGTTCCAAAACTTTTTTAGCACGTGGTGTAAATGGAATATGACCAGATGGCGCCTGTTGACCTTGACCAATAATTTCTTCAACTTGAGAACGTACTGCCTCAAGTGAGATACCAAGAGCTTCGAGTGCTTTTGCAGCTACTCCTTCACCTTCGTGGATAAGTCCAAGAAGAATGTGTTCAGTACCGATGTAGTTGTGATTGAGCATGCGGGCTTCTTCTTGCGCCAGCACAACAACTCGGCGAGCTCGATCAGTAAACCGCTCGAACATCAGGCACCTCTTCCTTAGGCTTTATTCTCTAGGTCTAGCCTACCCATAACGCTTAATGTGCTCTATTTATGCCCGCATTTGGCTTAAAAAACGGGGAAATCTGGGAAAAATTAAAGTATTCGTAACATTCGGGTATTTCCCAGGGTATTTGGCTTTACCCGCTCCAAATCCAGGAATTCAGCGACTCCTTCATCATAAGAACGAAGCAACTGCTGATAAACGTCTGGGGAAACGGGGGTTCCCTCAATAATTTCAAACCCGTTACGCGAAAAGAAATCAATTTCAAAAGTTAGGCAATAAATTCTGGCAACGCCTATTTCTTTTGCCTTTTCCACAATTTTTTCAATGATCGCGTTTCCTACGCCTTTACCACGCATTTTGTCTAAAACCGCAACGGTACGAACTTCCGCTAAATCTTCCCACAGCACATGCAGCGCTCCACAGCCAACAATTTCACCTTCTAATTCCGCAACTGTGAATTCTTGAACTGTTTCATAAAGTGTCACAGTTTCTTTTGAAAGCAAGCGTCCTCCGCTGACATTTGCATCAACAATCTGCCTGATTGCTTTAATGTCTGAAGTCTTTGCAGGACGGATCTGAACCGTCATGACTCCTCCGGCTTAACTAGAGGGAACAGAATTGTTTCGCGGATTCCAAGACCAGTAAGGGCCATGAGCAAACGGTCAACACCCATGCCCATCCCTCCCATTGGAGGAACTCCATATTCCATCGCTCTTAAGAAATCTTCATCAAGGCTCATTGCTTCAACATCGCCCTTGGCACCAAGAGATGCTTGTTCAATTAAACGCTCGCGTTGAATCACAGGATCAATAAGTTCTGAATACCCGGTTGCTAATTCAAAGCCTTCAACATAAAGATCCCACTTTTCAACCAGGCCAGGAATTGTGCGATGCGCTCGAACAAGTGGGGATGTGTCCACTGGATAGCCTTTAACAAAGATAGGTTCGATCAACTTGCCTTCCGTGACATGCTCAAAAATTTCTTCTGCGAGTTTGCCTGTAACCCACTTTGGATCAACCTTTATCCCTAATTTTTCAGCAATTTTCTTCAAATCTGCATGCGATGTTTGTGGGGTAACACTCTCCCCAACTCCCTCAGAAATAAGATCAAATAGATTTGCTTCACGCCACTTTCCACCGAGGTTTACCTCTCGGCCATCATGATGGCGAGCTACATGAGAACCAAAGACAGCTTGCGCTGCTTCTTGGACTAAATCTTGTGTGAGTTTTGCAATTGAATCCCAGTCCCCATATGCCTGGTAGCTCTCGATCATTGCAAACTCAGGTGAGTGGCTTGAGTCAGCACCTTCATTTCGGAAGTTGCGGTTAATCTCAAAAACGCGCTCGATTCCACCGACAACACAACGCTTCAAAAATAACTCGGGCGCAATTCGCAGAAATAGATCCATGTCATATGCGTTACTTCGTGTTTTAAATGGGCGAGCTGTCGCTCCACCATGCATGACTTGAAGCATAGGTGTTTCAACTTCAATGAAATCTCTTCTAGAGAAAGAATCACGTAAGGACTTCATAACCTCTGGGCGTAATCGAGCGTTACTCCGTGCTTCTGGTCGCACAATAAGATCTACATACCTCATACGAACACGTGTTTCCTCCGATAGAGGTTTGTGATCAACAGGAAGTGGTCGAAGAGATTTTGCGGCAAGTTGCCACGATGAAGCCAAGATAGATAGTTCCCCACGCTTTGAGGTAATGATCTCACCTGTAACACTCACCAAATCACCTAAATCAATATCACTCTTCCACAATTCAAGTGACTCTTCTCCGACTTTATCGAGTGAGAACATCGCTTGAAGTTCAGTGCCATCTCCTTCACGCAGCGTTGCAAAACATAACTTTCCAGTGTCGCGTTTGAAAATGACTCTGCCAGATAAACTTTCTGTAATTCCGGTGGCAACATCAACAGCAAGCCCATCGTGCTTTGTGCGAATTTCTTTAAGGCTTGCAGTGCGAGCAACTTCTACGGGGTATGCCTCACCTCCACGAGCCAAAATTGCTAAACGCTTTTCACGCCGAATTCGCAGTTGCTCGGGTAGGTCATCCTCAGGAATCTGATCACTCATAATTAGGTAACCCTATCGTGCTCGTTATTGCCTATTGCGATCAAAAACCATGGCAAGGCCAAGCAGAGTTAGATCTGGTTCATGTTCATCGATCGTTTCAGCAATGCCTATGACCAATGGAGCTAGCCCACCTGTGGCTATCACTGTTGTTGGACCAGCGTCCGGATAGAGAACTTCGAGTTCCTCGATTATCCGATTAACCAAACCATCAACTTGACCAGCAAAACCATAAATAGTGCCTGACTGAAGCGCTTCTACAGTGTTCTTTCCAATAACAGATTTCGGCTTCACTAGCTCAACTTTACGTAATTGAGCAGCTCGAGCGGCAAGTGCTTCTACTGATATCTCAATGCCAGGGGCAAGTGCTCCTCCAAGAAATTCACCTTTAGGTGAAACAACATCAAGATTTGTTGAAGTACCAAAATCAACAACAATGCATGGTCCGTGTGAACCAAACAAAGTATGGGCTGCAAGAGTATTCACAATACGATCAGCCCCAATTTCTTTAGGGTTATCAACAAGTAGTGGAACACCAGTCTTAATTCCTGGTTCAACAATTGTTACCGGAATATGCTCGAAATATGTCTTAATCATCTGACGGATTTCTCGCAATACTGCAGGAACAGTTGAGCAGACCGATAAACCATCGACTTCATGTCCTTCAATCAATGACCGATACTGCAACCACAACTCATCTGCTGTGTCCCGAGGATCAGTTTTTACGCGCCAGGAACGTGTTAGCTTGTCATCGCTAAAAAGTCCTAGGACTGTATTTGTGTTCCCCACATCGATTGCTAATAACATCTATAGCTCCATTCTTAGGTCTAAACCGATATCAAGTGCTTGTGCTGAGTGGGTAATAGCTCCCACTGCTAAGTAATCAACTCCAGTTTGTGCATATGCCAAAGCGTTATCAAGTGAAAGTCCACCTGATGCTTCTAATTTAGTTTTACCCTGAGTTATAGCAACAGCCTCTTTACATTGGGCAACACTCATATTATCTAGTAGCACCAGATCTGGATTTTGTGTAAGAATTAAACGTAATTGCTCCAAAGTATCAACTTCAACTTCGATAAGAGTGTTTGGGTATTGTGACTTCACCGCTTTGAATGCTTCAAGTACTCCCCCGGCAGCAAGAATATGATTATCTTTAATAAGTACAGATTCAGATAGTGACATTCGGTGATTTTCCCCGCCACCCATTCGCACGGCTTCTTTTTCCAACTCACGCCAGCCTGGGGTTGTCTTACGTGTATCTCGGATGATGCAATTTGTTCCGGATACCGCATCGACCCAACGCCTAGTTAATGTTGCAATACCACTCATATGGGTCAGGAAGTTAAGGGCAGTGCGCTCTGCAAGCAGTAATGCTCGCGTATTACCTCGAGCTTCTAAAATTACTGTTCCAGATACTGTTTCATGTGCACATGTAACTGGTGCCTCAATATCAGTAATTCCTAAATACTTTAAAACTTCTACAGCAGCGGGAATTCCAGCAATGACACCTGTTTGTCTATTTACAAACTGAGCTACCGAAAGTTGATCTTCAGGAATAGTGGCATGGCTAGTGATATCAATGCCACCAGCTAGATCTTCAGCAATCGCTCTGTCTATGAGAAATTTCAATCCATCATTCATGATTGAACTGCTTCCGTTGTCGTTGACCATGCTCCGTCAATATCTAAGTGCTCCACGATACGAGACTGCCATTTAATGTCAATAACTGGGAAATCACTGCGCCAATGCGATCCGCGAGATTCAGTGCGAGCAAGAGCTGACCTCACGATCGCTGTTGCTAGAAAATAAAGATTTGAAACTTCCCATGAATTTATATCCGCAATTTTAGTCTTCCGTTTACTCAGTTCTTCTAACGTCAGAAGTGTTCCAGCCAAACTTTTCTCAGAACGCATAACGCCTGCTCCTTCACTCATGGCAAGCTGAAGAGGAATTCGGACTGCTGGATCTAGAAGAATTGTTTTTTCTTTTTCATTTACAAGTGGGTCATGCTGCTCTGGTAGATGTTTGGCAATATGTTCTGCAATACGCGCACCAAAGACTAATCCTTCTAATAGCGAGTTAGATGCCAGGCGATTGGCACCATGTGCACCAGTGCAAGCGCTTTCTCCACATACATAAAGTCCTTTGATTGTGCTTTGTCCATTTAGGTCAACTAAAACACCACCTGATGAATAATGAGAGGCAGGTGCAACTGGAATTAATTGCTTTGTGGGATCAATTCCATTTTCAAGGCAAGATGCATAGATCGTTGGGAAGCGTTCCTTGAAGTCTTTAATCGCTGTTGCATCGAGCCAAACATGTGGAACGTTTGCCTCTTTCATCTGTGTAAATATCTCTTTAGCAACTATGTCACGTGGAGCAAGGTCAGCTTGCTCATGCTTATCCTGCATAAAGTGTTCACCTTTATGGTTAAGCAGAATTGCTCCTTCACCACGAACTGCTTCACTAATAAGTGGTTGCTGTCCACCCAAACTCATATCTCTCCACAATACGGTTGGATGAAATTGAATAAACTCAACATCGGCAACATCGGCACCAGCACGAAGGGCCATTGCAACACCATCACCTGTAGATACAGCAGGATTTGTTGTTTGAGAATAAACCTGACCCAAACCACCTGTTGCAATCACTACGGCTCTTGCAAGTGCTTGCCCAACTCCATCTCTAGAACCTTCACCGATAACGTGAACAGTCACACCACATACTTCACCTGATTTAGATTTAAGAGCATCAATGACAAGTGCGTGCTCGATAATTTCGATTCCTTCATCATTTTGAACCGCTGCAAGTAGTGCCCGTGATACTTCGGCGCCGGTTGCATCCCCGCCGGCATGCAAAATTCTATTTCTATGATGCCCGCCTTCGCGTGTCAGTGCAATTTCACCACTTTCGGCTTTATCAAAAACGGCGCCTCGGGCAATTAATTTACGCACCGCTTCTGGCCCTTCAGTGACTAAAACATTAACTGCATCTAGGTCACATAAACCTGCGCCCGCGATAAGAGTGTCACTTTTGTGTTGGTCTGGTGTATCTCCAGGACCAAGTGCGGCAGCAATACCGCCTTGTGCCCATTTCGTAGAGCCTTCATCAATGTTTGCTTTTGTTACAAGTAGGACTGAAAGATTAGCTGCTCGTGCGTTAAGCGCTGTTGTTAATCCGGCTACTCCAGAACCAATCACAATGACATCTGCGCGCACGGTCCAGCCAGGTTTGCTGGTAAATAACTTCATGAGCCCGCCGCCATCCCCATATTGTCGAGCAAACGGACCCCATCTATCCACCCAGCAACAATTGCTCTTGGATTAAGCGTGGAAGAGTCAGCAATCTCAAAGGTTGACGGATCTATAACCTCTGCATAATCCAATGTAAGAGCTGGCTCGCTTGCCAAAATCTCTTTCATGGAGGCCTTGGACCCAGAACGTAGCGCCCTGGAAATCACCAATGCCGCCTTACGGCCTTCTGATGTCAAACGTACATTACGTGAAGATAAAGCAAGTCCATCGGAATCACGAATAATTCCGCCCGTGATTACTTCAACTGGAATATAACTTTTTGTAACCCACTTCTTCACAATATGTAATTGTTGAAAATCTTTTTCACCAAAAATTGCCCATCGTGGATCGACATGCTTAAAAAGTTGATTGATGACGGTTAAAACTCCGTCAAAATGTCCTGGTCTTGCGGCACCCTCAAACTTATTACCTATTTCACCAGCACTGATCTTTTTTACTTCACCATTAACCTTTAAATTTTCTGGGTAGATTTCATCAACGGTTGGCGCCCAAATCCGTGTGGCACCAGCGGCAAGAGCCTTCTTGCTATCGCCCTCTAAATCCCTTGGATACTTTTCTAAGTCTTCAGAAGACTCAAATTGGAGAGGATTAACGAAGATACTTACAACAACATTATTAGTAAGCGTGCGCGCATGTTTAATCAAGGACACATGGCCATCATGAAGTGCGCCCATCGTAGGGACGAAGGCGATATCACCATTACTTGCGGACATTTACTGGCTCCAGTCCTTTCCGGTACCGGGCGTGCAGGTAAAAGTTTACCCTGCAATGTGTTGAAGTAATACTCCAATTTTCCCGTATCCAGGAAGCACTGCTTGTGGGTCAATCTCAAACCACGGTGATAAAACAAAGCCTCTCTCGTGCGCCCTGGGGTGGGGCAAGGTAAGTAGTTGCTCATCCATGACAAGTTCTTCATAAGTAATGAGATCGAGGTCTAAAGTGCGTGGGCCCCAGCGTTCTTCCCTAACTCTTCCTGCTTTATTTTCAATTGACTGTAAGAGAGCTAATAATTCAAGTGGTTGTATTTGAGTATCAGCAATCAATACTGCATTGAGATAATTTGGCTGCTCTGGGCCACCCACAGGAATAGTTTCATGGAATTTAGATACCGCTTGAATATCAACTGATTGGCCTATCTGATCAATTGCATCAGAAAGTATGGACCGAGAGTCACCTAAGTTAGAACCAAGAGCAATAACTACTTTCACTTGCTGCGCGTAATTCTTACTGCGATATCCCCTACTTCATTACCAACTGGGGCATCAGGCTTATGCACAGCAACTTCAATACTTTTTACAGGAAACTCTTTGAGTACCTTACTTGCAATGATTTCCGCTAAACGCTCAATTAAATTTACAGGCTCACCAGTAAGTATATTATTCACAAGTTTAATTACTTTAGAATAATCAATAGCATCTTCTAAAGAGTCACTCTTTCCTGCTTTTTTAGACTTAGGAGTAAGTGAAAGATCCACAAGAAAGCGTTGCCCGTTTTTACGTTCTTCCGGATAGACACCGTGGAATCCATGCGCTGAAATAGCATGAATCTCAATTCGATCACTCATGCCCCTAGCTCCATGACAACTTTAATTGCATCAACATGAGGTTTTACGCTGTGAGTACGAACTCCCCAAATACCTTGCTTTGCTAACTGTGAAGTCAAAGCAATAGTTGCCGATTCTCTCTCATCTGGATTAGGTGCATCGACTAAATCACCTAGAAATCTTTTTCGAGAAACACCTACAAGCAATGGGTAGCCAAGTAACTGAAAACGATCTAAGTTCCGAAGTATCTCCCAATTATGTTCAGAAGTTTTCGCAAAACCAATTCCAGGATCCAAAATAATTTGCTCTGGGCTCACGCCTTCATTGATAAGTGCAGACGCACGCTCATCAAGTTCATCTTTAACTTCTTTGACAACATCGTTATAAATTGCTTGTTTTTGCATCTCATCTGAATGTCCACGCCAATGCATGGCAATATATTGAACACTTGGATTTTTTGAAATTAGTTTTGCCATATCAGGATCAGCAAGGCCCCCACTTACATCATTAACAATGCTTGCACCTGCTGCGATTGCTGCGCGAGCAATCTCTGATCTTGTTGTATCCACACTGAGTGTCACTCCGAGTGGCTGCAACTCTGTAATAACAGGAATGACTCGATCTCGTTCTTCTTCAAGACTTACTCGGGCGGCGCCTGGCCTAGTTGATTCACCGCCAATATCAATAATGTCTGTACCTTCTTCAATCATCTGGCGTGCACGTGAAATTGCGGCGTCAAAATCAAAATGACGGCCTCCATCAGCAAATGAATCTGGTGTGACATTTAAAATACCCATCACCAATGTCCGCTCTGAATTACTCATTAGCGCCCAGATGCTGTTATGAGCGCCATCGCTTCTGCGCGTGTGGCGGCACTACGTAAATGTCCTCGAACCGCGCTTGTTGTTGTTCGAGCCTGTGATTTCTTTACTCCTCGCATCGACATACATAAATGTTCGCAATCAACAATCACGATTACTCCTGCTGGATTTAAAATTTCAACCATTGCATCTGCTATTTGGGACGTCAATCGCTCTTGGACTTGTGGTCGACGAGAATATAAGTCAACGAGCCTTGCGAGTTTAGAAAGTCCCGTAATGCGGCCAGAATCACCAGGTATATAACCAATATGGGCAACTCCATGAAACGGAGTGAGGTGGTGTTCGCAATGTGAAAAAACTTCAATATCTCTAACAATTACTAATTCACTATGGCCAATATCGAACGTTGTTGTGAGAATCTCTTCAGGTGATTGCCATAGGCCTTCGAAGTTTTCACGAAATGCTTTTGCCACGCGCTTTGGTGTGTCACGCAAACCATCACGATCTGGGTCTTCCCCGATTGCAAGAAGTAGTTCAGTTATTGCTCGTTCTGCTCTTGCTTGATCAAATTCAGTGCGTGCGCGTCCATCATGTGGACCCATACTTACTGGATTGATCTCATCAGTCATTACTTAAGCCTCAACTGTTGGTGGTGCAGCTTTTTTTCTTGGCTTGCGCACAGGCTCTTCAACCTTCTTCTCTGGTTCAGCAGTAAGTTTTTGTGGTTTTGCTGGAGATAAGTTCACTGGTGGCTTATCTGATGGGATACGCCCAGGTGAGCCAGTCCAAGCAGGTCTTGGTTTTACTTTCTTCACACGCTTAAAGATCTTTTCGATATCTTCCTTGAGCAGGGTCTCGCGCTCAAGTAGTTCTACTACGAGAGAATCAAGAATTTCACGATTTACAACGAGAATATCAAATGCCTCTTGGTGTGCATTTTCGATGAGATTATGAATCTCTGAATCAACGATTCCAGCAACATTTTCAGAATAATCACGTTGATGGCCATAATCGCGGCCCAAGAATGGTTCGCTATCACTTGTGCCAAGCTTGATTGCGCCAATCTTTTCCGTCATTCCATACTGAGTGACCATAGCGCGAGCAAGATTTGTTGCCTTTTCAATATCATTTGATGCACCAGTGGTTGGATCATGGAAGATCAATTCTTCGGCAGCGCGTCCACCCAATGAATATGCAAGTTGGTCAAGCATTTGATTGCGAGTAGTTGCATAACGATCTTCATCTGGCAGAACCATCGTGTAACCAAGTGCACGGCCACGGGGCATAATCGTAATTTTGTGAACAGGGTCGGTGTGTGGCAATGCGTGAGCAACTAACGCATGCCCACCCTCGTGATAAGCGGTGATACGACGCTCTTCTTCAGTCATAAGTCGTGTTGTGCGCTGAGGTCCAGCCATAACTCGATCAATAGCTTCATCGAGTGCTGCGGTAGTAATGACTTTTGCATTTTCGCGGGCAGTAAGAAGCGCGGCTTCATTCAGTACATTCGCAAGATCTGCTCCAGTAAATCCTGGGGTGCGCTTAGCAAAAGAATTTAAATCAACACTCTTAGCAATTGGTTTACCTTTTGCATGTACCTCTAAAATTGCAGTGCGTCCTTTTAGATCTGGACGATCCACTGGAATCTGCCGATCAAATCGACCTGGCCGAAGGAGCGCAGGATCTAATACATCTGGACGGTTTGTTGCTGCAATTAAAATAACTTGTCCATTACCTTCAAAGCCATCCATCTCAACTAATAATTGATTGAGAGTTTGCTCGCGCTCATCATGACCGCCACCCAATCCAGCACCACGTTGGCGACCAACTGCATCAATTTCATCGACGAAGATAATCGCCGGAGCATTTTCTTTTGCTTGAGTAAATAGATCACGAACGCGAGATGCACCAACACCGACAAACATTTCAACAAACTCGGAGCCAGAAATTGAATAGAAAGGAACATTCGCTTCTCCTGCAACTGCGCGAGCAAGCAATGTCTTACCTGTCCCTGGAGGGCCATAAAGTAGAACACCCTTAGGAATTTTCGCCCCAATGTCCTGATACTTTTTTGGATCAGCAAGGAAATCTTTGATTTCTCGAAGTTCTGCAACAGCTTCATCAGCACCAGCAACGTCGGCAAAAGTATTTTGTGGGTTCTCCTTATTTTGCATCTTGGCTTTTGAGCGGCCAAAAGAGAAAATTCGATTTCCACCTTGAGCGTTGCCCATAAAAAGAAGTATTAAAAATCCGATCACAAGAATTGGCGCAAAACTAAAGAACATTGACGCTAGAAATGAAGTGGTTGGTACCTTTACATTCCATGCCTTTGCTGGCGGATTGCTTGTCAATAGTTCAGTGATTTGCTGTTCTTCGTTCGCAACATAATTTGCCTGGATATGTGAAGAGCCCTGCACTGTAGTTCCAGACTTTAAGATCAACTGAATACGTTGATCTTTATCAATAAGAAGGGCTGACTCAACTTTGTTTTGAGAAATTTCAGCCAAAATTGTTGAGGTGTCGACACTTGTATATGTGGCGCCACTACTAGAAATTTTTCCAAAAGCGATGACAAAAAGAAGCGCAATGACAATCCAAAAAAGCGGACCGCGAACTACTTTACGGATGCGCTTTCGAGGAACCTGAATTTTTTTATCAGTCAGTTTCTTTTTCTTTGTCAACTTCTTTTTCTCTTTTCCCGTGCTCATGAATACACATGCTTTGCTAAGACTCCAATAAAATCTAGATTCCGATATCGCTCGTTATAGTCAAGCCCATACCCAACAACAAACTCGGTTGGAATATCAAACCCAACATATTTAACATCGACGGCAACTTTTGCAGCATCGGGTTTACGAAGCATTGTTAAAATTTCGACAGTCTTAGTCCCGCGGGATTCTAAGTTTGCTTTGAGCCATGAAAGGGTTAAGCCGGTATCAACGATATCTTCAACAATGAGTACATGTTTATTTGTAATGTCTCGGTCAAGGTCTTTGAGGATTCTGACTACACCACTTGATTTAGTTCCTGATCCATATGATGAAACTGCCATCCAGTCCATTTCAACATGTCGGTTAAGTGTGCGAACAAAATCTGCCATAGTCATAACGGCGCCTTTAAGAATTCCAATCACAAGTAATTCTTTTCCTTCATAATCTTTTTCAACTGCGCGCGCCAATTCCGCGATACGAGTTTGGATCTGTTCATGTGTCACTACGACGCGTTCGATGTCTGCGCGACTTGTTCCAAGATCCACGGTGCTCTCCTATGAAGTAATCCCGACCTGATGGCCGGACTTGCTATCCCTGCGAGAGCGAAAGTCTGCCCGAAATTCGTCCTACCTTCACACCACCAGGGAGGGAGACTTCCCCTTGCCCGTGCCAGGCTGTGATCAGCGCCTCTACGGCAGCCACATGATCGGCTGTAATCGAGCCGCTGGGGGCTCCGGCTGCGAGGATCACCCTACGCAGCACCCGGCTACGAACTGCCTTAGGGAGTGTGGCAAGAAGCTCAACATCAAGATCTTGAGAGGTCTTTGCTTTCAAAAAATCATCAGCATATTGATCTAGTGCATCTGCATCTTCGCGCAAAATTCTCGCACTTCTAGAAAGTGCATCAATAATCCCTGGCCCTAAATCATTTTCTAAAATTGGCAATATATTTTTTCTCACTCTTACACGTGCATAGCTGTCATCAGAATTGTGTGGGTCTACCCAAGGAGATAAATTATTTTCGCGGCATACTTCTTCAGTAGTACTTCGATCAATATGAAGAATTGGACGAATATAGATTCCGTTTTCTTCTGCCATTCCAGATAGTGATCGTGTCCCTGATCCACGCGCAAGCCCGAGCAAAACACTTTCAGCTTGATCATTTTTTGTGTGTGCTAAAAAGAAATAATCTGGTGAGTACTGTACGATTGCGGCATCAAAAGCACTGTAGCGAGCACGGCGTGCAGATGCTTCTAAACCATCAATTATTTCAACATGAACTCGAACAATTTCAATATTGATTATGCCAATTTTTCTTAAATTCTCTGCTGCGCTCTGTGCGGTCTTATCAGAACCCTCTTGAAGACCATGATCAATAATTAGCGCAATTACTTCGACACTATGATGTGATGCTTCTTGATAAGTTGCAAGTGCAAGTGCGAGTGAATCAGCGCCTCCTGATACACCTATTAAAATTCTGGCACTTGCATTCTCTAGCCATGGCTTAACAGCTTGTCGCAAAACAAGTGTTGATTTCATTCTTTAAACACGCCCACCCGATGGCATCAAGCCAGAGATGCTATACATATTAGAAAAGAGCAATCCCTTAGACTTTGAATTTGCTTCCCACATCATGCCGTTGCCCGCATAAATAGTTATGTGATGGATATTTTGAACAGTTCCGTCGTAAGAATAGAAAAGTAAATCACCGGGTACTAATTGGCTAAAGGGAACTCTCTGCGTGGCAACAAAGTAAAGAGCCGCGTTAAGGCGGGACCACTCTGGATACCCCAGACCAGCAGATCTATACGCTGCATAAACTAGACCTGAGCAGTCAAAACTATTTGGGCCCTGCGCTCCCCACACGTATGGTTTGCGAGCAAGTACCTGTTTCTTTGCAAATTCAACCGCCGTAGCTCTAATCGAATCTGAGGAACGAATAGTTGAACGCCCGGTAAAACCTCGATCAGCCCAAACTTTTGATTGGCCAGAAGTATGGGCCGCTGTATTTGCACTTGATTCTTCTAACTGAGAGAGCGCTAATTGTTGTTGGAGGGTAATTCTAAAATTACGCGCTTTCTGTAACTCAACAATTAATTGGGCTTGCTCAGCTTTCAGTTTATCAACTTCGGATTGCTGGGCAGATTTTGCCGCATCTGCTTCAGCTTTTGCAGTTGCAACTTTTGCAGTAGCTGTAGCCTGAGCAGCTTTGGCTTGAGTAGCAGCAACTTTTGCGGCTTGAGCGACCACTAGCGCAGATTTATATCTTGCTAATGCCACCGAGTCCGATGCGCCAACTTGGTTCAGCATTCCGAGTCGATCAATAAGATCTTGTGGGCCATTCGATTCTAGAACGCTATTAAGAGATGTAAAACCACCACCGTGTATATAGGCATTTGCTGCCATACGTCCAATAGTTCTATTGGCCTCCACAACGGCTACTGCAGTTAAGGCAGCGTGGGCTGCTGCTGTATTGGCTTGTTGTGTTGCTACAGAAAGCGCGACTTGTGCATGGACCAACTTAGATTTTGCCACTTGTGCTTTTACCGCAAGTTTCTGCAATACATTTGTAGCAGAATTTAATTTTTGCTCTGCAGTAGCAGCTGCTTGTGCTTTAGCATTTTCAGCGGATTGTGCTGCAGCAATTTGTTCCTTTGTTGGGGCTTTTGGCTTTGGCGAGGGCGTAGCCGCAAATGTAGATTGCGGGATAAACACGCATAAAGCGATAAGGGCGATAGTCGCCTTCGCTTTATGGTGGATCGGTCTTGAAATCATTGTAATAGCCCCCTGGGGAAGGAATCACATAAGGATAAGTGATCATGCACTGGTGAGAGCGCTTTTTCACCTGAGAATAATCTGTGTCGCTAGTTAGATACATCTCGCTTTTTAAAAAGTATTGCAACCACGATTGCACCAAAAATCAAATAAGTCCCAGAGGTCGCTAATGAACGTTGATAGCTAATAATTGATGTGCCACCCTGAGATATGTTTGCAAAGTTTGCTCCGGGTAACCATTTTGTGGTGGATGAAATCACGGCCCCTAATATATTTTCAAGGATTAAGCACCAAAGAACGCCGATTGAAATAGAGGTAATTGGTGATCTAAATAGAAGACCAAGAATCATTCCTAAAGTTCCGAATGCTAAGGTTCCAAGGAAGATATTGATAAATGTCTCTCCTAAAAGTTGAAGACCTGATGCGCTCATCCAAGCACTTGTACTAATTGCAGAACGTGGAGCAAGCACAAAAGAAATACTGAGCGCACATACTGCTGCTGCCAATTCAAGCCAAATTGTAAAAAAAGCCATGGCAAAATATTTACCAATGAGTACTTTTAACCGTGATGGTTGACGAACCAAAATGTTACGTAAAGTTCCCAAGGAATATTCTTGTGCGGTTTGTGAGGCAAAAACACAGAGAGCAACAATTCCAAGAAAGAATCCCATAATCTGGAAACCGTAAACAAGTCCATTTTTACCACTTAAGAAATCATTGGTAATGAGCACCCCTCGTGCTCCATTTGGTTTGCCTGAATGAACTCTTAAAAATACAAAGGAGGTGAAGAAAGCGGTAAGTAACACAACACCAATTAAAGTTGGGATCAGCAAAGTTTTACGACGCAGTTTTCGCAGCTCACCAAACATCATTCTTATCATTTACTCACCTGTCATTTCAAAGAAAGTCTCTTCCAGGCTTGGCTGAGTAACAGAAATCGTTGCCAAGGTAATCCCGGCTTCAAATGCCAATCTATTAAATGTAGGGGCCCAATCAACTGCTCCTAAAATTGTTATAGCGCCGTCAGCAACGGTTGCTTTCTTGCCATATTTTCTTGCGATCTCCACTAACTTATTAAGATCAACTCCAAATTCTGGCTTCACAACAAGAAGTGGGTTCTGAGCAGCAAGTAAATCGTGTGTGCGCCCAGTAAAAATTACTTTACCCTCCCGAAGCATGACTAGATGATCTGAGATCATCTCTAGTTCACTGAGTAAATGTGATGAAACAAAAATGCTGGTACCGGATTTTGCCATCTCTTTAATAAGGTTTCTAATCTCCTGAATACCCGATGGGTCCAAACCATTTGTAGGTTCATCTAAAACAAGTAATTTTGGATGCGGAAGAAGCGCCGCTGCAATACCCAAACGTTGCTTCATACCAAGTGAATATGTTTTATATTTTGAATCTCCGCGATCACTTAGACCTACTTGTTCAAGTAGCGTGGCAACTCTTTTTTGGTTAAACCCTCCAATTGAGGCAAGTACACGTAAGTTCTCGGCACCTGATAGCGCTGGATAAAAAGCAGGACCTTCAATCATTGCCCCCACATTAAATAAATATTTTTCGGGTTGCCTTATATCTTCTCCAAGTACGGTTCCTGTGCCATGCGTTGGTTTGATGAGCCCAAGAAGCATTCGCATAGTTGTAGTTTTGCCCGAACCATTGGGTCCGACAAAACCACATATAGAACCTATTGGAACTTCAAAAGAAGCTTGAGCTACGGCCTGACGCTCACCATAAACTTTTGAAAGCGCTGAAACAGAGATTGCTAAGTCACTCATGGTTTAGCAACTAGCACACCAATAACAAGTAGGAGTGAGTAGATACTCAAATATGTAATTGACCACTGAAATAACTTTGCTGCGGACGAGCCCGAATCAGTTCCGCCTATTTTTATCAGCTGAGCCATGAATCCGATGGCCATCAGGATTGTTATTGCCCAAATCCATATTGGCATATGTGCTGACCATAAAACAGCAAGCGATGTGCCAAACATGAAAACCGAGTGAAACCACATCTGCTTTTGGACTGACTTGATTGAAGCAACTACTGGGAGCATGGGAATACCAGCAGCTTCGTAGTCATCTTTATATTTAATAGCCAATGCCCAGAAGTGTGGCGGGGTCCAAAAGAAAATTAATACAAAAAATAACCACGCAGTGAGTGAAAGTGAATTTGTTACTGCGGCCCATCCGATCAGTACGGGCATGCAACCTGCGATACCTCCCCACACAATATTTTGAGAGGTTCTACGCTTGAGCCATATCGTATATCCAAAGACATAAAATAAAATAGCTACAGCAGTCAAAAGCGTTGCAAGGTGTGTAGTAAAAATCCAGAAAATAATTAGCGAAATAACGGTAAGGGCTCCTGCAAAAATAGTTGCTGCAAACTCACTTACTTCACCTTTTACGATTGGGCGCTTGTCGGTTCTACGCATCAATCGATCTGATTCAACTTCAATGACCATGTTAAAAGCATTTGCTGCTCCAGCAGCAAGAGTCCCGCCAATGAGTGTGGCAATTGTGATTTTCAGTGATGGATATCTATGTGCATGGTTGGAAGCGTAGGTAGCAAGAAAGAGCGCAGGAAGAGTTGTGACTAGCAATAGCTCTACAACGCGTAACTTCATCAGCGCAACGTATGAGGAGGCCTTGGATTGGCTCATAACGGCATAGTAACCACTATTTGAGGCATTTAGGCGTGGGCTATCGTGCCTAACATCTTGTCGATGGTGACCATCGCCGCCTGGGCATCAACATAGTGTTTGCGTATATGGTCGGCAACAATCGCAAAAATATACTGTTCTGATCCAACCGTTACATAACCTGCCATGCTAATTGTTGTACTCAGCGTTCCTGTTTTAGCTTTAACTAATCCAACTGCACTGGGTGCATCTGTGACGAAGCGGTCTTTGAGGGTTCCACTCACTCCCGCCAGTGGGAGGCCATCATAAATAATTTGATATTGAGGATTATCACGGATCACCATAAGCAAATCCGCAATTTGGCGAGTTGTTACACGCGTCTTATGAGAAAGGCCATTTCCGTCTTCGATAACTAATCCATCAGTCGGAATGTTGTATTGGCTCATAACTTTTTCAAAAACTGCTTGAATACCACTTGCATCGTTGCTAAATCCCATATTTACTGCAGCGGTGCGAGCTAGTCGATCCGCTAAAACATTATCACTCCATAACAAACAAAACTCGACAATATCTGAAAGCTTTGGCGAAGTAATATGTTTGATTGAGCTAATTGCAAGTGACTTTCCAAGTGATGGTGAAGTGAGTTGCTTAAGATGAATGCGGACTCTGCCGCGATAATAGGAAGCAAGCTTTTCTAGATCTTGTGTATAAACACCGCTATATTCCAAAGTCATATAGCGCAATTTTGGGTTTTGATTGAGCACTGCCGTTATGAGACTAGGTGAAAAAGATCGGTGGTACTTGTCAGCTTCGAATGCACTGGCAGTCATCCAAGGATCGCCTTCGCCAAGCACAACAAAATTATGTGGATTATTAGTTGAACTAATCGTTGTTGTATAAGTTTTATCAGGACTAAAAGTATTAAGAACGGCTGTCATCGAGAAAAGTTTAAGCAAGGAAGCTGGTGCTCTTCGTACATCGGCCGCATCAGAAAAAATTGTCTCTTTGCTGCTGGGGTCAATCAAAATAATTCCTGGGTGATTTAAGGCGGGGGATGATGCCAATTTCACAAAGTTAGCAGGCACAGTGAGCGCTTGCGCGGGGGTGCTCTGACTGAAAAAGATAAGTGAAGTGGATACCACTGCAGATAACTTGATCAATTGATTGTGCATAGTGGGATTATGCCTTCATTGCCTGAGAATTTATGGATTAAAGTGCGCTAATGAAGAGTGAAATCGGCCCCGGTGAATTTTTCCCAGTTGTGGGCGTTGGACCACATCCACTTCCTTGGCCAGTAGATGATCGACTTGACCCAGAGCTACTTGAAAATGGCGATAGGAGAAATGTTTTAGACCATTATCGTTATTGGAAAGTTGAAGCGATTGTTGCTGATCTGGACACGAAACGTCATCCACTTCAGATCGCTATTGAAAATTGGCAGCACGATTTAAATATTGGGTCAGTAGTGAGAACAGCAAATGCTTTTAACGTTTCCCACGTCCACATAGTTGGTAAACGTGACTGGAACCGCCGGGGCGCAATGGTTACCGACAAATATCTTCATGTTGTGCACCACCCGACTGTTGAGGATTTTGCAAAATGGTGCCAAGAAAATTCAACTCCAATAATTGGAATCGATAACCTACCAATTTCTAAAAAATTAGAGAATTACTCTTTGCCAGAAAAGTGTGTCCTTTTCTTTGGCCAAGAAGGCGCTGGAATGTCTGATGAAGCGGTAGCGATCTGCTCAGTGGTGCTTGCGATCGAGCAGTACGGATCAACCAGATCTATGAATGCATCAGCTGCTGGCGCGATCGCTATGTATGCATGGGCAATGCAACACTTAAATAATTAGTCTTCTATTACCTCAGTTACAGATGCGATACGGCGATCAATTTCATCTGCTTCATCTACCCGGCCAAGAGATCTCAAAACATCCGAAATACGCCGCTCGATTTCAACGATGAATTCAAAATCTTTCCACTCATTTTCAGCGGTGGTCTCAAGAACCCGTTCTAAGGTATCTAGTCCATCTTCTTCTGCACCGACCATTATTTGTGCTTTACCCAATTCAAAGAGTGAGTAAGTTTCACGACGATTGTCATGAGCTGTAACAAAAACATCCACTGACTTTTGTGCAGCCGATAAGGCTTCTTCACCTTCACCTAGTTCAACAAGTGCATGGGCAATCTTCTGATCACAGCGCGCCACATTGATGACTTCCTTAATATTCTTAAAAAGCACACGTGCTTCTCTAAATGCTTCCAGAGACTTCTCGTGCTGATCTAGTTCACGGTGAGCGCAACCAATTAAATGAAGGTCATTCGCAGCGCCAGATTCATTTCCTTCAACAAGGTGCTCTTGGACGCATTCACGCATACACTCAATTGTTTTCTCATAATTCTTGGAGCCAAACCACCACTCACCCAGTGTGCAGGCTAAATCAATTGCTAAAGGTGATTTAGATTCACGAAGCAACTCAACTGCCTTACTCATTGCATAGGCTGCTTCTGAATTTCTCTTTAATTGATTGAGGTTATAACCAATAGCTGAATATGCCTGAGCTAATCCGTCAGAAGGCGCGACAGGTCCAAGTTCGGTATAAATATCACGAGCAGTCTCAGCGAGCGCAAGAGCCTCGTCATATTGCCCGCGAGCATAAATGCGAGCACTCAATTCATAATAAGTGTTAGCACGCTCTAGCCCAGTAGTCTCTGGAATTCGTTCCCACAGCATTTCTTCGGTGATGATGTCATCTGATCCTAAATCGTCATCTTCACTCAATGTGGGGCCTTCCTCTGTTGGTGGTAAACCAAACCCTAGCAAGGCACGGCTTGGCGCGCAGGCGCAACGCAGAGAAGTATCCTTAGAAGATGCCGATCAATCGACGCCAATTCCTCAAGACTGGGCTCATCGCTTCAGCTGCCACCACGCTTGGAGCAGGCTCAGCATCTGCATCTATTAATAAAGATGTCACCAATGGTCCAAGATCAAAGGCGCAAATTGCTCTTACCTTTCACGGACAAGGTGACCCCGCGATTGTTGGAAAACTTCTAGGAATACTTAAAAGCACCTCGACGCCCATCTCGGTCTTTGCAATTGGCACGTGGCTGCAAGGCTTTCCAACCGTGGCAAAGCAAATGCTTGATGCTGGATATGACATCGGAAACCACACTATGCATCACTATCAGATGAAAACATTGTCGGCCAAAGTAACCCAATCTGAAGTTGCAGGATGCGCAGCAGAATTAAAGAAGCTCATTGGCAATCACGGCAAGTGGTTTCGCCCATCTGGAACACAGTATTCAACTCCCATCATTAGGGCAGCTGCAGAAAAATATGGGTATAAACAGTGCATCTCATATGACGTAGATTCGCATGACTATCAAGATGTTGGAAAAACAAAAGTACTGGCAGATATCGCAGGTGCTATCCAAAATGGAAGTATTGTGAGTCTTCATTTTGGCCATCAAGACACTATTGATGCAATGCCAACCTTGCTAGAGAACTTGCATGCAAAAGGGTTAAAGCCGGTCACACTCAGCACGCTCTTCGGAGTATAAAAACGCGATGAAAAAACTATTTACAGTAATCACAATTGCGCTAACCATGATCTCGGCAAATGTATTTGCATCCCCCTTACCTGGCATGCCGCCAGTCCTTGATCAAAATAATATTTATGCTGCAGATGTTCCAAACATGCTCAGTCCTGTTGTCAAAGATTTTCCAGAGCGGGTCTATGTACCTAATCACTCTGGCAATAGTGTTACTGAAATAGACCCAAAAACTTTTAAAGTAATCAGAACTTTCCCCACACCTAAAGGACCTCAACATGTTGTCCCATCGTGGGATTTAAAAACACTATGGGTCAATGACAACGAAGGTAACTACCTGACCCCCATTGATCCCATGACAGGCCTGCCAGGTAAATCAATTTACGTTCACGATCCATACAATCTTTACTTCACCCCGAACGGCAAATATGCGATCGTTATGGCCGAAGCGGATAAGCAGATTGTTTTTCGCGATCCACACACCATGGCAATTAAGAAGGTCGTTCCTGTCCCTTGTGATGGCGTTAACCATGCTGACTGGACCAAAGATGGAAACTATTTTGTAGTGAGTTGTGAATTTTCCGGACAGTTACTTCTTATGGACACTGCAAAGATGCAAGTAATAAAAACGGCAAAACTTCCTCACACATACAACAAGACTCCAATGCCACAAGATGTAAAGATCTCATCCGATGGTTCCACTTTCTACATTGCTGACATGATGTCTAACGGCGTCTGGGTCATGCCTGCAAATAACTTTGGACAATTAAGTTTTATAAAGACAGGTAATGGAGCGCACGGGATATATGTCACGCGTGATGCTAAAAATATGCTCATTACTAACCGTGGGGAAGGAAGTGTCTCCGTACTACGCCTTTCAGATAATAAGCTCACCGCGAAGTGGAAAATCCCGGGCGGGGGAAGCCCAGATATGGGCGGGGTCTCTGCTGACGGCACACAGTTTTGGGTAACTGGCAGATATAACAACGTCGTGTACGTCTTTGACATAGTTCATGGAAAATTTTTGCGTAAGATTGCTGTTGGTAAAGAACCTCATGGTTTGTCCTATTTCCCGCAGCCAGGACGTTATTCACTTGGACACACAGGAGTATTTAGATAATGAAATTCCAACGCTGGGTTCCTGTATTGATCGGACGCGTTACATTTCTTATTGGTTTATTTAATATCCTTGCGAATGTTAATCGTAGATTTCAAGGACCTTCCCAAAAAGTTAGCCAGTATTTACCAACCGTTGTCAGTGGATCGGCAACCGCAACAGCTATATTTGTCGGATTAGCTCTCATGGTTCTTGCCCGGGGCCTTATCAGACGTAAAAAGCGAGCATGGTTATTTGCCGTAATAACCATTGGAGTTGGAATACTCAGCCAAATAATTCGTGAAAGATTTCACCATGCCCAAATCATTACCCTCGCTATTTTATTAATTGTCTTGGTTATTACTAGAAATAGCTTTTATGCAGTATCAGATCCTTCAACAAAGTATCAGCCACTCATTGGATTTTTTATTGGATTTATCTTTCTTTTTATCACAAGCTTCTGGTTGCTTGCTTACCGTCATGGCGACCAAATTACCGGGGATAGATCAGTCAAGAATGTCTCCCTTTTTGTATTAGAAGGGTTTTTTGGGATAAGAGGACCACTCACTTTCTCCTCTGACCGAACAGCCGACATACTTTATTTTACTTTAACTACCTTTGGCATTTTTATAATCATTATCCCTATCTCACTTTATTTTCGGAGAGTCCGACCAATTGAAAAAATGAGTAACGAGGACCTCACTCTTGTGAAGCAATTGATCAAACATGACTCTGAACAAGATTCCCTTGGATATTTCGCTACACGTAAAGATAAGAGTGTGGTCTGGACAGAAAACCGAAAAGCTGGAATTGCTTACCGTGTCCAAGGTGGGGTAATGCTTGCAAGTGGTGATCCGTTTGGTGAATTTAGTTTATGGCCAGATGCGATCAGTGAATTTTTAAAAATTGCTGCGCAGCACGCATGGTTACCAGGAGTGATGGGTTGTAGTGATCGCGGTGGTGAAGTCTGGGTTGAGCACGCAGGAATGATCGCTATTGATATTGGGGATGAAGCCATTATTAAAGTTGCTGACTTCACTCTTGAAGGCCGTCCAATGGCAAATGTTCGTCAAATGATTAACCGAATTGTGCGTAAGGGTTACGTCACCACAACTTCTAAATGGTCAGAGATTGATTCTGAAACTAAAACAAAACTTCGTAAACTTGCGAAAGAATGGCGTTACGGCGTTGCAGAACGAGGTTTTTCAATGTCCATGGATCGTTTTGGTGAAGATGAAGATTCTGACACCTATATCACCATCGCCTACCTCGCCGGTGAAATAAAAGGACTTCTTTATTTTGTCCCGTGGACAACAGATCGACTTTCACTTGACCGGATGCAGCGTGAACGTGGAACAGATGCAGGGGTCAATGAATTGATGATTGCAGATACTGTCGTCTGGGGCAGAACAAATGGAATTACAGACATTTCACTCAACTTTGCGGCCTTCCGCGCCCTCTTTGAACGTGCCGACAAAATAAGCGCTGGCCCAATTACACGTGGGATGCGCAATCTGATTCGATTCTTTTCAAACTTTTTCCAAGTTGAATCTTTATATCGTTTTAATGCGAAGTTCCAACCTGAATGGGAGACTCGCTACGTCCTCTATCCTCGTGCTGCTGATCTACCAAAAGTTGGATGGGCTGCGCTGCGCGCTGAAAAATTTATTAGTGGGTTTCGTAAAAATTAAGGCGTTTGGGTGCTTTGTTGATTTAGCCACTGAAGCCCAGAAGCAACATATGGTTTCCATACTTCAATATTATGCCCACCTTGCGAAATTGGGATGTATTTAATTGGAACAACGCTATCTACTTGATTTATAAACGTTCTCGCAGAATTAGCTGCAAACTTATCTTTTACACTGGAAATAATCATCAGCTTTGTATTTGTTGCCCCAGCTTTAATGACTTTTACTAGATCATATTTTGCAGACAAAAACTTTCGCTCTCGCTTTGTCATACCCAGTGAGAACATTGGTTGGAAATAACCAGCCAGTGAGACCGCCCGAGAGTATTGATCTTGGTGGAGCACTGCGGCTTCTGCAGCGCACCATCCACCAGTTGAATAACCAAATGCTCCCCATGGTCGCGAATCAACGCCAAGAAATTTCTGCGCAAATGTCTGCATATCAGATGTAATCCATGTTTCCACTTGGGCTCCGCCATCAAAATTCATGCACTCAGTATCTTGTCCAGGCACAACGTTAATTGCTGGAATAATTAAAATCGTTGGCTGTATTTTATTGGCATTCTCCAAATTTTCCATTGTCGTCACCCCATCCATGCTGCCAATCCATGTTTGAGGAACCCCTGGTGTGCCGGGTAAAAGCTCAATAATTTGGTAATTAGTACCAATAGTGTGAGTTGGTAATTTCAATTGAGTGGCAATCTTTGGTGATGCAACAACATAAACAACATTTGATACTTGTGACTGAGCACCCTGGATGATTTCTTTAAATATTAAACTTCCACCAGCCGTTGTCTTCGCTTTCCGGATATCTTGCTCAGATAATGAGGAGAGCACTTGGGATGTAATTGCAATCTTGGCAAGTTGTTGCTGAGCGCCAAAAAGATCAGACCAGGAATCATAGAAATCTCCATATCGGTTCACGGTAATTCCCACCGAAGCCAAAGCAAAAACTTGAATGAAAATAATGAGAGAAAAACGTGCTGCTATGTGATGCCATTTATACTGGGCAAATTTATGCCAAAAAATCACAGTCAAGATGAGGGCAGCAAAAGTTGCAACCCAGAAGATAATCTCGAGAGAGAGTGAAAGTAGGCTAAACATAAGAACTAAAGTCTACTTCTTCCACTACTTCTTCCACTACTTCTTCCACTACTTCTTCCACTACTTCTTAAATGGCTTTATTCAATCTCTCGCTTTGGGTCCTCAGAATCATCATAAGGTTCTTGGGGTTGGGAAAGCTTCCAGTACATGTAATAGAGAAACACTCCAAAAAATGGCCACTCCATTACATATACCCAACTTAAATGATTGCCACTAAGTGCCCGGTTAAATTCAAAAACGCCCATGAGCCCACAGAGTGGTAGCCCCCAGAGGACCCACTTACGTTTCGGATCTTTATCAGCAGAAGGTGTTTGGTCCATTTACTCTCCTTCTGAATCTGAAAGAAACTTCTCGTTGATAAACCAGTCGCGAGCTGCAAGAACAATCCAAATCGTATCGATCAGCATGCCCATCGCCCACATTATGGCGCCACCCTTATGTTGATCACTTAAGCCCATGCTCATCGATGTAGTACTTGGCAATGAATGTAAAACCTTGTTTCCAGAGTAAAGAAAAAAACCAACCATTGTTTCTGGCAACATCATGGCAAAAAGTGAAATCACTCTATTCGCATAGGGGATAAATATTGGGTGAGGGTTTCCCTCCATGACTGGGTAGTAATAGATGACTCCACCAAGAAGAAAAATAATCAGTTCTAGACAGTGCACATTTGGGTTTGTCATCCCTGCATTAGCCAGTGGTGAAAAGTGAGTCAGTATCAATACGGCAAGAAAAATCGCAAAGCCCACTGGAGCTTGAAAGAGCTGCATAAAAAGTCGGTTGCGACCGAGTGTGTGAACCAATGTATAAATGACTGGATATTTAGATTGGGACGCCACCTTGATGGGTGAACCTAAGACGATAAGGGGTGAGATCAGCATCATTAGTCCGATGTGCTGGATCATGTGGACGTAAAAGAGACGGATTGCTAGATGAGGCACCGGACCCACGAGCAATATAAAAGCAAGCACTAGGCCGAGATAGAAGAGAGTCTGGCGTATGGCTGAAACTGAAGCACGGGCATTTTTCTCAGAAAAGTACCAGTAACCCTTAAGAATAAGCGCGGATGCAAAAACAACATCCCAGATTGGACTTAATCCCATCCCATCACCCCCCTCTTGTATTTGCCTGACAAATTGAAGATTTAACTATATAAAACTTCACAGAATGTGTTCCCTAACACTACATCTGAGCGTACCCTGTCCTCTAAAGCATTTTCGCTTATGAACTTGAAGGGACAACCGTGGCTAGTACCACCACTTCCAAATCCAAGACTGCGTTAGGCGCCGTCGTTGCAATCGCTCTCGGAATTGCCGTTGTAGCAGGAGTAGGCGTTGAACTTCATGCCCACTCATTCTTAAACGCACCAACTGAGACTGCAACTATCAATGGCACTATCACTGCTCCTGATGGCAAGAGTTACCCACACGCATTTATCACTGATGGAGTGTTCGCTGCTGCTGCAGACTCCAAAGCACATGGAAATTGTGAGAACTGTGATGGCGGGCATCCAAGTTGGCCATCATATGGGCCTTATACAAAATTCATTCTCCCAGCTCACGCATATGTGACAGTGACACTTCATGTTTATGATGGCGGAGAAAAATTAAATAATCCCTACTTTGCAAATGTAGTTGGAACAATCGGCGGAACAATGAATGTTGATGGCAAAGACGTTGCATCATTAGCTCCAGATGGTGTGCAACACACATTCACAATCCACGGACTTCCTACAGAAACTCAAGATCCTTTATTTGTAAATATCCCTCTCCCAAAGACAGGCGATGGCCAACAAGATGAACCTGGCTCACCACTTCCAAAGGGACACACAGTGACCTTCTCCTTTATTACAGGAGGTAAGGGCAACTATGTGTGGAACTGCGAATATCCATGCGGTGACACTACCTACCAAGGATTTGGCGCAGTAATGGGATCGCAAGGTTTCATGTCTGGAAAGGTAACGGTCCTCTAAATGGCGCACCACGACGATCAGGATCTGCTACCAACACCCGGACAACGAGTTGGAACCTTTCTCAAGCGTAAAGATGTTAGCCAAACATTTGTTTTGGGTATTTTCTTTACAGCGGTTTTCGTTGTTCTAGGCCTCTGGGTTTACCCACACTGGATGCCAAATGTGATGTCAAAGGAAATGCAAGGTAATGAAGACATCATGATTTGGTTCACCGTTATTTCAGCTCCGATCGCAGGCGTAGTACTAGCTATCGCCATGGAGTCATTTATCAATATGCACCGTGGTGATACACCTCCACCAGAAGATGGCCCAGGCATTAAAACCCATGGTCCAGTTGTTGTCATTTGGTCAGCTGTTTCAGTGCTCTTTACGATTGTGGCAATCGTGTGGGGTATCACGGAGATGAACACATGGTCAAGCGATGCGCTAGCCGGTTCAAATAACGCACTTGTTGTTGATGTGACAGGTTCACAATGGAACTGGTCCTTTAACTATCCAGCACAAGGCATTACATCTCACGAATTAAACTTGCCAATCAATCAACCAGTTGAATTCCGAGTTATCTCTGCAGATGTCAATCACTCATTCTGGCCAGTACAACTGGGCGTGAAGGTAGATGCAAACCGTCTATCCACAACGATAGCTCGCACAACACCAGATAAACTTGGTGTCTTTGACGTGAAGTGCGCTGAATTATGCGGACTTAATCATGCATATATGGAAACATCAGGACATGTTGAATCTGTCGCAGATTTCAACAGCTGGGTCTCTCAAGCTAAGGCAACTGGAGGAACACAACAATGACCACTCTTTCTCATAAGCCAGCATCAGCTAGGCCAATACCAAATCCAGAACGTAGTCTGATCACCAGACTTAATATGGGTTCGGGAACAGTTGTTGGCATCCTCTTTGCCGTCATTACTTATTACTTACTACGTCACCACTTTGGAAGCCCATGGCGCGTGAATCATGGAATGGATATGACAAATACCCATTTCGTAAACGTCACAATCCTCTGCACCATGTTTGCATGGAGCTTTGGATTCCTTGTTGGTATCGGCGCCCTCATTGGTCCATTTAGATGGCTCATTGGCAAAGATCTGACTGCTGAAGAGCAGCTATATCTTGCTGGTGATGGCCAAGGTATCAAGCGTTATTTCAAGTACTGCACAGACCACAAAGTTGTTGGTATCCAATATCTTGTTGGCGTGATGACGCTACTCGGTGTTGGCGGAACCATGGCGATGATGATCCGTACGAATCTTGTTACACCGGGTTCACACTTCGTTGCTCCCGTTGTTTACAACTCACTCGTTGGTCTCCACGGAATCACAATGATTATTGCGATGATCATTGTTTCAACTGGACCTTTCGGTAACTACATCATGCCAATCATGATTGGCGCAGCTGATATGGCTTTCCCTCGTTTGAATGCACTTTCATGGTGGGTTCTTTTCACAGCGATCCCTGTGCTCTGTAGCGCATGGTTCCTTGGCGGAATTCCAACCGGTTGGACCGCTTATGCACCACTCAGTGATCAAGCAGGGCCAGGCATGAATGCCTTCCTAGCAACAATCATTATTTTCGCTGTTTCAACTGCGGTCGCTGGCATGAATATCACAACCACTGTTGTTGCTATGCGTGCTAAGGGTATGAAGTGGAACCGCGTTCCAATCTTCGTAGTAGGAGCAACAATTTCTGTTGCACTTGCTATCCCAGCATTCCCAACATTTATGGTTGCAATGATTCAAACTGGCTTAGACCGCACCATCAGCACCGGCTTCTATGATGCCAACGTTGGTGGAAGTGGTTGGTTATATGCCAACCTATTCTGGATCATGGGACACCCTGAGGTGTACGTCATCTTGATTCCAGGTGTCGCAGCTCTTATGGAGATTGCTCCTGTATTTGTACGTAAGCCTTTATTCTCTTATGGAGCAGCCATCGCTGGCTTTGCCGGTATCGCTGGTTTATCCGTATTGGTATGGGCTCACCACATGTATATGTCAGGATGGATGCCAAGTCTAAACGGTCCCTTCATGATTACAACAGAATTCATTTCTGTTCCGACCGGACTTTTGTTCCTTGTTCTTGTTGGAACGCTCTGGCGTGGTAAGCCATGGATGAAGATGCCGATGCTCTCTGTATATGCATTTATCTGGGACTTTTTGATCGGTGGAATTACTGGAATTTATCTTTCAGACGTTCCTGCTGATAACTACCTCCATGGATCAATGTTTGTAACAGCTCACTTCCATTACACGCTGATGGGCGCTGCCCTTACTGGCGCAATCGGAGCACTTGCCTTCTGGTTCCCTAAAATGACAGGTCGAATGCTCAATGACCGTGCAAGTTATATTTCTTTCTGGCTTATCCAGATTGGATTTAACGTTCTCTTCCTTGGCATGTTTATGGCAGGGGCAGCTGGTCAGCCACGACGTGTTGCTGACTATGCGCAAGCCTTTGCACATGCAAACCTCATTAGCACCATCGGTGCTTACAGTGTTGGTCTTGGAATGATCGTCCTACTCTGGGCCATCATCCACTCGTGGCGTAGCGGCATTATCGCCCCTATGAATCCATGGGGATCAAAGACACTTGAGTGGACTGTTCCTTATCCAGTACCTCTAGTGAACTTCGATGAACCACCTGTTGTTACAAGTGATCCTTACAACTACGGAAGGAGTGCTAAGTAAATGGCTACTCATACAGAGTTCCACGTTCACCACGATTCACCTGAAAAGGTTGGTCGCCGTGAGCGCTTAGGTGTCCGCTTGTTGATCGTTGCAGATGGTTCATTCCTCTTTGCAATCATCTTCTCTTGGTTCTACCTACGTAACCTCAATGTCAATAATGCGTGGCTTCCAAAGGGAGTTAAGACATTCTCAACAGCTACTAGTTGGTGGGTAATCGTTCCATTTATTATTGTCTTTATTGCCCACCGCGTATCAATGAGGAATCGCAGTCTTCGAGTTCCAGCAATGGCGCTTTCAACTGTGCTTCTTATTATTGGAGCTTGGTATCAGTGGCACCAAGTTTGCAATATGCCATTCGTCGCGCAAGATGCAAATGGACGCCCGTTCTATAACGGTGCATATGCTTCCAACTGGATCATTTTCGCTGGCACGAACATGTTCCACTACATCATCACTGCTTTCATCACACTCGGTCTTTTCCTTCGCGGCCTGCGCGGGAACTTGCTTGACCCAGTACTTGAAGAGTGGCGCCAACGTGTTGCGGGTTCATGGTTCACGTGGGTGATGATTGGCGGAATTCTTTCAGCCTTCACAACCTCGTTTAAATAAGAAAACATCAGTAGAAAAAGGCCCGACTGGAGCGATCTAGCCGGGCTTTTTTATTGCCTTGTGGGGTAATCTAAAGCCCAGCAGTTCATAGTTTTAGTAGAGAAGGGATTTTCACATGGCCAACAAAGAACAAAAGAGCAATGCAAATACCAAGAAGGAGCCAAAGATGTCGCTGAAGGAAAAGCGTCTGGCTAAGCAAGAAAAGAAGTCAAAGAAGGAATAAAAATTATTCAATAGGGGCCCGGGGAATACCTCGGGTCTTTATTTATTTCACCCTCGGCTAGTACCATTTTCACATGACCTTAACAATTCAAGATAAGAAGAATTGGTACAAAGCTTTGGCCGTCTTTGCATGCTTAGGCCTTAGCGGCTCATTAGTTCTTAATATTTTTAATATCGGGCCTGTCCCCATCACCGATTCCACACTCTTTCAGAACCACTTTGGCGTAAAAGGTGCTCTCCCCCGAGTAATTGATTTCCTTAGTTACTTCACAATCTGGAGTAATATCTTGATTGCCTACGTAGCGATACGTTTAGCTAAGGATCCGCTTGACAAGCGCAAACCTATGTTGATTCTTATTCCAACCAGTGTTCTTATGATCACTATTACAGGAATTTTATATAACGCTCTTATTGCGCCAGTGACTCCACCTAAAGGCTGGAATATCGCAACTAGCGTTGTTCTGCATGGAATTGTTCCAGTCTTAGCTCTTGTGGTCTGGTTTAAATGTGGGCCTCGCGCACTCTTTGATGCACGCAAGATTCCTCAGTTTTACATCATTCCAATTACTTATTTGCTCTATACCCTCCTTCGCAGCAGCGTCATTAAACAATGGCCCTATGCATTCTTAGATGAAGCAAGCCTGGGCTGGGCAAAATGGATCATTACCGTTGCCATCATCATTACCTTTGGAGTTGTGATTATTGGAATTTTAATTCCGATAGATCGCACGCAAATTAAGAGGCATGCTCGAAAGCCTTAAAGAAGATCAGGATCAATCTGCGCCGGCTTAATAGCCATAGATATATCAGCTGACGCTGGTTCAACTGTTCTTTGCACACTTCTTGCAATCTCATCAAGGTTCTTTGCTATAAACCTGCGCGGGTTTAAGTCGCTGACATCTAAGTTTTCAAATTCAGGGCCAAGTTGTTCTTTGAATTCAGATAAAGCACGGCTACTGAGCCCACGCATTTTTTGGATGAAGCGCGCTGCTTCAACAGCAAGCTTTGGCAATCTCTCTGGGCCGGCTAGGAATGCACCAAGGATTGCCAAGAAAAGCACCTTCTCCACGCTTAAACCGAACATAAAGGAACGATACTGCTGGGTGTATAGTTAGGCAACGTGCGTTTCTTAAGCAATCCAACCCATGATCTGACTTACGACGATGTATTCATGGTTCCTAGCTACACCCAAGTAGCAAGTCGCATGGATGTAGACCTCACAACACATGATGGAACTGGAACAACAATTCCTATTGTCGTTGCCAATATGACCGCCATAGCTGGACGCAGAATGGCTGAAGCAGTCGCCCGGCGCGGTGGACTAGTTGTTATCCCGCAAGATATCCCGCAAGATATCGTTGCGAACGTTATTTCTTGGGTGAAAGCACGTCACACATTCTTTGAAACACCTGTCACTCTTGAATCTCACGAGACTGCAGCAGAGGCACTAGAGCTCATCCATAAGCGTCCCCACGGTGTTCTTCTCGTTGTTGAAAACTCAAAACCAATTGGGCTAGTTACTCAGGGAGATCTTGAGCGTGTTGATCGCTTCACTCAACTTGGCGCAATTATGCAGACTGATTTCATTACTTTGCCTGATTCAGTTGAGCCTCGTGATGCTTTTGACCAGTTAGAAAAAGGCCGCAGAAAGTTTGCAGCAGTTCTAGATAAATCTGGAAACCTCGTAGGGGTGCTCACTCGTGCTGGCGCACTACGCGCAACCCTTTACAAGCCTGCAGTGGATTCAAAGGGCAAGCTTCGAATTGCAGCGGCACTTGGAATTAATGGAGATGTAGTTTCTAAGGCAAAGGCGCTTCTTGCTGCTGGGGCCGATGTTCTTGTGATTGATACAGCTCATGGTCACCAGACAAAGATGATTGAGGCGATCAAGGCAGTACGAGCGCTTGATTCAAAGATCATCATTGCCGCTGGAAATATCGTCACGGCAGCAGGAACAAAAGAACTCATTGAAGCAGGAGCTGACATAGTTAAAGTCGGTGTTGGACCAGGAGCTATGTGTACAACACGTATGCAAACTGGCGTTGGTCGTCCACAATTTTCAGCAGTACACGAGTGCGCACAGATGGCGCGCTCATTAGGCAAGCATGTATGGGCAGATGGCGGGGTTCGTCACCCCCGCGATGTTGCCTTGGCACTAGCTGCTGGTGCATCACAAGTAATGATTGGTTCATGGTTTGCTGGAACTCTTGAGTCCCCAGGAGATCTCATCCGCGATACTGATGGAAAGCTTTATAAAGAATCATTTGGTATGGCATCTGCCAGAGCAGTATCTGCACGAACATCCACAGAGAGCCCCTTTGATCGAGCACGTAAAGCGCTCTTTGAAGAGGGAATTTCATCATCTCGTATGTATATCGATCCGGCTCGTCCAGGTGTTGAGGATCTACTTGATCAAATTATTGCCGGTGTTCGTTCTTCATTTACCTATGCAGGAGCCGCAACTATCAATGAATTCGCTGATAAAGCGGTAGTGGGCATCCAATCTGCATCTGGTTATGCAGAAGGACGCCCACTCCATACTTCTTGGTAATTATTTAGTAATTACTTACCTGACTTTGCTGTCTTCGCACCTAATACATAGTAAGTAACGAATGCGAGCACGAAGCCGACAGGAAACGCTAGGTCACCAAAGTTACCATTGTGCTTTGGAACTACTCCTGTGTAGTACTTCTGGTTAGAGAACAGCCAGATAGAAATAACAGCACCAATTACGAATGCAATTGGGCCAGCAAAGTTTTCGCGCTTTGAGAAGAGCAATCTTTCAACAGATGCGCCCTTACGAAGTACCTTGTCGGCAAAAATAACTCCAAGCCAAGGCCCAATCCAGTAAGACATAACGAGCAAGAAGTTCTCGTAGTTGTTTGCTGGGTTGTTCATTGCACTGTGAGCAAGTAAGAATCCTGCAATACCGAAGAGAACTGCAGAGATCGCACGGCGTTGACCTGAACCAAGCTTGAAGCCGATTGTGAGGAATGACATTGAACCTGAGTAAATATTCAAAACGTTTGCACAAATTGATCCAGCAACAATTCCTAGAAGGATGAGCTTACCCAGCCAGTTAGGCAGTAGCGCTGTGAAATCAGCAACTGGATTTGTCTTTGCGCCATAATCGTGGATACCAGCTGTTACAGCTGCTGCTCCAACGATCTGAAGAATTGTGCAAGAAACAAAGATTCCAAGACCGGCTGCGCGGCCAGCCTTCTTTGGATCTTCACTTGCTGGCAAGTAACGAGAATAGTCAGCCGAGAATGGATTCCATCCTGCTGCGTAACCATATACAGCGCCAACAAAAACGAGGAATGCCCCTGGGAACGCACCCTTTGCATGAGCACTCAGGTGTCCTTTAGAAAGGACGATGGCGGCTGCCACGGCAAACACGACGACAAGATATGGAGCTAAATATTTCTCAACAGTTTGAACAAGGTTGTGTCCAATAAATGCGATAGCAACCTGAATCAACACCACGATCACAAGAGAAACCGTTGCTGAAAGCTTTGTGAGCGTCGCTAGTGCAAATGCGCCCGAAACGCTGTTAACAGCAAACCAGCCGACACCGGCTGCGCCTGCGTTCAATGCGGAAGGAAGGATATTTCCAAGTTTTCCAAATGCAGCGCGTCCAATAACCATCTGTGGCACGCCATACTTCGGGCCGTCTTGGGTAAGGAAATATTGGCTAAGTGCTCCTAAGGCATTTCCGATAAGAATTCCTAGTACAGCCTGAGTAAAGCTCATTCCAAAAAAGACGCCTAGTGCGCCAACGTAAATAGTTGAGAACTCAAGGTTTGGACTCGTCCAGGTAGCAAAGAGGTTCCAAGCTTTACCGTGACGATCTTTGGCTGGAATCGATTCGATTCCGCCAGGCTCTAAGGCAAGTACCTTGTTGCCGTATTCGCCTTCGCGTATTTCTAGGTTAGACATAAGTCTCGTCTCCTAATTTTGTTATCGAGGGTGTTTGCGACCCCGTATGAAATGACGGCTCACAGACCGAGGGAATGCCTAAACGCTATAGGCAAACCGAGTCATTTGGGGCCTTACACACGCACGATTTGGGCTTAAAGTGTCCCTATAAGCCTTATAAAGGGGAGAAAATGAATGATCTGAATGACCAAGCATTCTTGGAATATGCAATCTCTGCAGCAAGGCATGGTGCCTCTGAGGGAGGGGTTCCAATCGGCGGAGCACTTGTTGTCGAGGGAAAAGTTCTCGGTGTTGGATTCAACAAGCGCGTCCAATTAGGAAGTGCAATAAGGCATGGTGAAACAGATTGTTTAGAAAACATTGGTAGCTTGCCTGCAAAGGTTTATCAAAAAGCAACGATGTATACAACTC
>Ga0118677_10000768_pt1 | contig 69670 bp, 54 predicted proteins | sample AliMusrvi5mmetaG_FD_86154 | JGI IMG/M metagenome (GOLD analysis project Ga0118677, IMG submission 86154) | reverse complement strand
ATTCAGAACAACCGGCTGTACTACCGGATGAGTCGATTCAAACAGCTGCACTTCAAACGGTCGACGAACCTGTAGCAACGCCGTTACAACCTGCACCGGTACAGATGGAACAATCATCCGTTCAGGCGCCGGTTTCAACACCAGTAGCACCGGAAATGGCGGTTACGGCAGCAGCAGAGGCTACGGCTCAGCCACAACCGGAAGCAGTTCAGGTAGTACCGCAGAGCGTTACCGAAGTATCACAGCCAGAGAAACCTGCCGAAGTAATGCAGCCCGTACAGCAGCCGCTCACTCAAGCTCCCGAGCAAACTGCAGCACATCCGCAGCAGCCTGCGATAACTCAGGATGTCACACCACAACCGGTTCAAACCGTTGACATCGCTCGCGCAGATTCAGAACAACCGGCTGTACTACCGGATGAGTCGATTCAAACAGCTGCACTTCAAACGGTCGACGAACCTGTAGCAACGCCGTTACAACCTGCACCGGTACAGATGGAACAATCATCCGTACGTCAGACAGCTGTGCCAGTTGCTCTCACGGAACCAATTGTACAAAATATTCTTTCACAGCTTCGTCCTACTGCCGTAACAAGCATAGACGGAGTCAGTTTGAACCGTGATGTGCAGTCCAGACCCGACATAAAGACAAACGACAGCACCGCTACACATGGCACTGAATATGCAGATAAAAAAGAGGCGTCACCTCGACAGACCACTGCTGTACAACAACAGGAATCCGGCAGAATGCCGATTGCTGCCATCAACATACCGGTTGACAGTGGTATGAATCCTTCAGGAGTTAGCGTTGATCCTCAAGAACTTCAACCTGTTACTGCTGGTACGGTAAAAAACAGTGCAGGTGTATACTCTCTTCTGCAGGCACGTCAAAATATGCATGGGTCATTGGCCCGGATGAATTCGGAAACGACTGCGGAAGTCACTCAGTCAAACGCACTGCGCACCGACGTCAAAGAATTGACAACACTGTCCAAAAATATTGTTTCTTCTGCGGGAACATCAATGAACTCGGAAGACCGTTTGGACAGCGATAGTGATCAATCCGGATTCAATCAAAAGGGTGGCAGTAACACCATGAACCCTCTGCAGAATGAACAGCCAAAAGTTGCTCGACAAACTGTAGATTCAACATCAGGAACATCTTCGGAACCTGCACGTCAGAACGATGTGGAACAGATTGTCAATCAGGTCAGAGAACGACTGACGGGACATGAACTTAAACCGGGCACTCAGCACATTACGTTAACGCTTTCACCCGAAAACCTGGGTGAGCTGAAAATGAACCTGAATCTTCAGGGGCAGAAACTTTCGGTTGAGATCGTAACCGAAAACCAGGCTGTGCGGGATGCCATAGCACAGCATACGGATGCTCTCAAAGAATCTCTTTCACGTCAGAACATTACAATGACATCCTTTGATGTCAGCACAGGTGGGAAAAGCTCGGGAAACCAGAGTCAGAACCAGAACGCCTGGCGCGAAATGGCCAAGCAACAACAGCAGTCCTGGATGTCTGCACGTACCTTCAACGCTTCCCGTGCAGATATTCCATCAAGTCAGGCAGCGTATCAAAGGCAGCAAGGAACCTCAATGCTTGACATACATTATTGAAAGTGAGGTGAGATAGCAGATGGGAATGATCAACAGTGTAACAGCAACAACCAACACAACTGCGGCAGATGCATCCATGAAATCGTCCATGGGGCTTGGCAAGGACGATTTTCTTAAATTATTTGTGGCCCAGTTGCAAAATCAGGACCCACTCAACCCGACGAGTTCTGACCAGCTTCTCAGTCAAATGTCAAGCATTACACAGGTTGAGCAATCGTATAATGTCAACACCAATCTGACGAATTTGCTGGCAGCGCAGAATAATTCGGCGGCAATGTCGGCAGCGGGCTTTATTGGGGGAACGATCAAAGCCAACGGCAACTCTGTTCCGTTTGACGGCTCAACGGCATCAACCATGCTCTTTAATCTAGAATCTGCTGCCAACTCCGCCACGGTCACCATTGCCGATGCAAACGGAAAAACAGTCGACACGTTAACGACGGGGACGCTGACCGCCGGCGACCAGACTCTTTCCTGGAACGGCACCGACAGCTCCGGCTCAAAGCTGCCTGCCGGAACGTACACCTTTACAGTAAACGCAACAACATCAGATGGGAGAATTGTAACATCAACACCATACACGTCAGGAAAAGTTACCGGTGTATCATATTCGGGAACGACCCCAGCGTTGACGATCGGCTCGGCAACGGTTAACTTGGCAGACGTTATAGGTGTAACAGGAGGGTAAAAAATGCAATGATAGACCCGATTTTATTTCCAAATCCAATCAGGCCGGAAAGAATTGAACGGCCACAGCAACAAAAACAGGTAAACGGTCAGACATCGGATTCGCCGTTTGCCAGAGTACTTGATCAGAAAATTCCGACCCAGGAGGTGAAGTTCTCACAACATGCGCAGGAGAGACTACGGGCACGCAACATTTCCTTTTCAGCCAGCGATATCGCCAACCTTGAAGGTGCGGTTAACAGTGTGGCGCAAAAGGGGGGCAAGGAATCGCTCGTCATGATGGGTGATGCGGCCCTGTTAATCAGCGTAAAGAATCGGACAGTGGTAACAGCCATGGACCGGTCACAAATGAAAGGCAACGTTTTTACCAATATTGACTCGGCAGTAGTTATCTGACAACAACGAACAGGGCTGGCCCTCCGTGAGGAAGCCCAGGGATGCCGACCGACAGACGCGTCCCTCACAACCCACAAACAACACAAGGAGGCAACACAATGAGTATCACATCAGCGATGTACACAGGCGTAACCGGTCTCTTGGCTAATGCAGACGGAATGAACGTAATCGGCAACAATCTCGCCAACGTCAACACCATCGGTTTTAAAAGCGGTCGTATTGAATTTTCCGACATGCTGTCCACAAGCGTCACCAACTCCTACAGCGCTTCACAGGTTGGACGCGGTACCCAGATTCAGAAGATCGACAACATGTTCACCCAGAGCTCTTTTGCAACCACCGAAGTTGTCACCGACCTGGCAATTACGGGCAACAGCTTCTTTGCCATGAAAGATCCGAGCCAAACCGCTCCAATCGACCAGAGCGCCGCGCTGCTCAGCAAGGCCGGCGCATTTCGTCTCGATTCGAATCTTTATCTGACCAATGCGGATGGCTACCAGGTACTTGATACGCAGGGCAACCCGATCCAGTTCAGCGACAATGCACAAAATATCCAGGCGGCAGCTCAAAATTACAATACCGGAGACACTGTCGCGACAGCAATAGCCGATATCACTACGGACATTAACTCAATTCAGACCGTTATTAATTTGATGCCGGCCGGCAGTGTGTCGCAAACAAATGCCCAGGCTTTACTGGATGCCACCGCCAAAGCCCTCGGCATCGCCTCCACCGGCACCACTGTTATTCCGGCACCCACCGATGGTACCGGTGCAACCGCTAAAAACGCCGTTTTGCAAGCCTCACAGACCGGATCAACCGCCAAGGATGCTCACACGTCACTGCTCTCCGCCTATGCGGCGCTGCAGGCTGCCGCCACGGCAGCGGCCACAGTCGTCAGCGCAGCCACGATTACCGGAATGAACACCGAACTGAACGGCGATTCCGCGGCAAGTTTAACCGGCTACGCAGCAGTAAGCAAACAGCAGGGGTTGGCCTTCGGGAGTATTTCCAAAATAGATTCAAACGGCCTTATCACCTATAAAGGGCAGGATGGCCTCAGCTCGTTTTTCTACAATGCGTCCGGGCAACAGGGTATCCCCAACACAACGTCGAACTCCCTGACCGCACAGCGCCTTGCCCTCATAACACCTGCCGATTCAAGCGCACTTGAAAAAGTAGGCGGGTCGCTTTACAAGGCAACATTGAAAGCCGGCGTACCGACCGCCGCCTTCACCACCACGAGCAACTCGGCAAACGGCACCAGCGAAAAGATTTCTTCGAACTCACTGGAGCAGAGCAATGTCGATATGGCAGCCCAGATGGTGCAGATGATCGTTACCCAGAGAGCGTATTCTGCCAACTCGAAGACGATTACAACGTCTGATCAGATGACCCAGGACGTTTTAAACCTTGTCCGGTAATCATTCAGTAGCGCAGTTCCACCCTTTTTTCGCAAAAAGGGTGGAACTGTAGGATGTTCAGTGCTCGTATTTGCACCAAAGGTATAGAACAGGCTGAAAACAACTACGACCAGGTAAAAAATCCAACCGGTTATCCGGATAACTCCGAAAGGAACAATAACCTATGGCGATCTCTGATATTTCTCTAACGTCGGGCATGAGGAATAATCTCCTTGCCCTCCAGAAAACATCCTCACAAGTTACTCAAACCCAGGACCGTTTGAGTAGCGGCAAAAAAGTAAACTCGGCACTTGATAATCCGACTAACTTTTTTGCTGCACAAAATGCTACCAATCGCGCCAGTGACTTGAATGACCGTAAAGACAGCATGTCTGAGGCGGTACAGATGATCAAAAGTGCGAACAATGGTATCACGGCTATCACCGCCCTGATCCAGTCGGCCAAAGGTCTTGCCGCCGCTGCGTCTGCAACGTCCGATACTTTGTCCCAGCTTACATACGAAAGCCAGTTTGTTCAGATCCAGAGCCAGATTACTACGATCGCCAGTGATTCGGGCTACCGTGGTACCAACCTGCTGACCAACGGAACGCTTTCCATCGAGTTCAGCCAGATCACCGGTGATGCCAACCTGACAATATCAGGTTTTTCATCTGATGCGGGATCCCTCGGTATTACCTCAACATCTGGATGGGATACTTCTGCAAATGCTACTCAGGCAATGTTCAACATGGAGAACGCATTGACCACCCTGCGTTCCAAATCTTCAACCCTGGCCAGCAACCTGTCAGTTATCACAACCCGTCAGGACTTCACCACACAGATGATCAACACGCTCCAGACCGGCGCCGACAATCTGACCCTGGCCGACATGAATCAGGAGGGTGCAAACATGCTGGCGCTCCAGACCCGTCAGTCATTGGGAACCACCGCTTTGAGCCTTTCTTCTCAAGCGTCGCAGTCGGTACTGAAACTCTTCTAGTCGTAATGGAAGGTCGAAATTTGTTCCCATTTAATCGCGGGGAAAGGGTAACCTTTCCCCGTTTTATTACTTCCTGTCGCTACACCTTGCCCTTCAACTTGTAGACATAGGCCAATACTTCGGCAACAGCAGCATAAAGTGCTTCAGGAATCGGCTCGTTCTCTTTTACCTGATCGTAGAGTTCACGAGCCAGGAACCGGTTTTCAACAAGTGTGATGCCATGTTCTCGGGCTATTTTCTTGATAGCCTCGGCCATGATATCCATCCCTTTGGCGAGAACAATCGGGGCCGCCATCTTTTGGCGGTCATACTTAAGAGCTACTGCAAAGTGTGTCGGGTTGGTTATGACCACATCGGCAAGCGGGATTATTTTTGTCATTCGGCGCCGAGCCATTTGAAACTGCATCTTCTTGATTTTGCCCTTCGTCTCCGGGTTTCCCTCAGACTCTTTATGCTCGTCCTTAATCTCCTGTTTGGTCATTTTGAGATTTTCCGTATAGCGCCATTTGACGTAAAGCATGTCGAGCAGACCAAGTACAATCATAATGCCGCAGGTGTGGGTGACGATCTTGAAAGCGATGTGACCGATAAAAGTAAATATGGTCTGAATATCGGCTTCTGCCAGAAACGTAATATTCTGCATTTCGTCACGCATCACGCCGTAGGCGATCCAGGCAACTACTGATAATTTCAGCAACGATTTCAGTATCTCGACAAGGGCGTCCTTGTTAAACAACCTCCCGAAACCTTTCATGGGACTCAGCTTGCTGAAATCTACTTTCAGTCGAGACGTCATGAACTCAAGTCTGCCGTTGTCCTGTATCACACTTGAAAGTACTGCAGTACTCACAATTGTTATTATCAGAGGCGCCATCAGCAGAACAATCGTGCCAAACAGCTTGAGAAGCAGAACGTAGAGGTTTGATTCCGTCAGTTCAAAATTGCCCATCGTTGACAATATTTTAACGGTATTCTGTTTGAGGCCATCCAACATGAAACTGCCGAAGACGTAAAGGCAAACAATACCCGAGAGGAGGGTAAGTGACGACGTCAGCATTTGGCTCATCGGCGGCGGACTGTCTTCGCGCGACTTATCGAGCCTTTTACTTGTTGGCTGTTCTGTTTTGGAGTGTTTATCTACATCCTCTGCCGTAGGTCATCCCCCCTTTGCCATGAGCCGGAAAAGTGCCTCTATCTGAGAGGAAAGATTCCCGAACGCTACCTGAAGAACATGGAAGAAAATAGTCAGCGTCATTCCGAGTATTACCAGCCCCAGGCCGATGTTGAGCGGCATGCTGATCATAAAGATATTCATCTGCGGAAAGGCGCGGGCCATAATGCCAAGCGCAATGGTTGTCAGGAGCAGTGCCACCATGACGGGTGCGGCCAGCCTTATTCCGATGATAAAAATGTCAGCTGTTCGCATAACAAGCATATTAGTCAATTCCCCGCTAAGACGCCATCCGCCGAGCGGGATGACCTTGAAACTGTCCATAATGGCACGGATGAACATATGGTGAATATTAAGCGACAGGAACATCAGCGTTGCAAACAGGGTCTGAATAACCGACATGAGCTGTGTTTGTGTCCCTTGGGACGGGTCCAGTATCGATGAGATGGTAAGTCCCATCTGCATGCCGATAATTTGGCCGCTAAATTCGATCGCTGCAAAAATGATCTGCGTTATAAATGCCAGCGTCAACCCGACCATGACTTCTCCGAATGCCAGCAGCGCAAGGCCAAATGCGTCGGACGGTATCTGAGGAAGCGCTACCGATAGTGTCGGGAAACAGACCAGGGTAATCATCAACACAACAACCGCCTTGATGCGGGCCGGCATCCGACGTCCGCCGAACACCGGAAGGGCGGCGAAAATGCCTGCAACGCGACTGAGCACCAGCATAAAGAAAATGACTTCGCGAGGAGATGGAAAGGGGAGTAGCGGAAACATGTGAGGCTAGCGCCTCATGGTAGCTATGAACGAATAAATCTCTCGGGTAAAATCACTCATGTAGCTCATCATCCAAGGGAAAAAAATGATCATGGCAACCATGACAGCAATAATTTTCGGGGCAAAGGCGAGTGTCGCCTCATTGATTGAGGTTACAGCCTGGAAAATACTGATTATGAGACCGATAATCAGGCTGGCGATCAGGAGCGGAGCAGCCAGCATCAGGGTTACTTCAAAACTGCGCCGGGCAAGCTGAACGACTAATTCGGGAGTCATGTTGTTTCACCTATCCAAAGCTTTTAACGAGCGAGCTGATTACAAGACCCCAGCCATCTACCAACACGAAGAGCAGGATTTTGAACGGGAGCGATATCATGACGGGAGGAAGCATCATCATCCCCATCGACATCAGAACCGATGCTACAACCATATCGACAACAATAAAAGGGATATAGATCAGGAATCCGATCTGAAAAGCGGTCCTCAGTTCAGAAATCATGAACGCGGGAATAATGGTAAGAGTCGGGATACCTTCGGCATTCTTCGGCCGTTCCAGCTTGGACAGGCTTACGAACAGTGCCAGATCCTTCTCACGTGTTTGGGACAGCATGAATGTTCGAACGGGTTTGACAGCGCGTTCCATGGCCTGTTCCTGGCTTATCTGCTGTGCCTTCCAGGGCTGGTACGCGTCCTTGTTAATCTGCTGCCAGACCGGCGTCATGATAAAAAACGTTAAAAACATTGATAGCGATAAAATAATCTGGTTGGAAGGAGCCGCCTGTGTACCCATCGCGGTACGCAGAAACGAAAGTACGACCGATATGCGGGTAAATGAAGTCGTCATGATCAGCAGCCCCGGTGCGAGCGACATGATCGTCATCAGCAGGAATATCTGAACCGTTACCGCAACATCATTCGGCTTGGTAGCTGAGCCGACTCCGATATTGAGTGACGGGAACGGAAGTGGTTCTGCCGATGCCATGGCACCCGCCAGCAACAGGATAACCGTCAGGCCGAGAATGAAGCTGCGTTTTGTAAGGTGCCTAGTGATCATGATGTGTGCCTTAAACGAGCCAGAAGGGTGGCAAAGCTGCTCTGTTCACGCTTCTCTTCCATGACTTCAATCTCTTCAAGCATGTTGATCTGTTTGATTAAGGTCAGGCCGGTTTCGCTGTTTGACAGCAGCAGGTATTCTCCACCGACCTCAATGAGTATCAAGGATTTTTTCGGTCCCAGATAGCGGGTCTCTATCAAACGGATATGCTTTGAGAGCAACTGCCGCCCGACCGGCAAACCGTTCATAAGTTTGCTGGAAAAATGCCAGGTAATCAGGATAAGGCCGACGACAAGAGCCAGTGCTGCGATCATCTGCAGAAAACTTGCCAGAAAACTGAACTCCTGTCCGGAGTTGTCAGCAGCCGACGCTAAGGTTGGTAGGAAGAGAAGTAGCGCGGAGGCCGCACTTTTCACAGAATTTTCTCCACCCGCTCGTTAGGAGTGACGATATCCACCAGACGGACACCGAATTTTTCGTTAACAACAACCGCTTCACCGCGAGCTACCAGCTTGGAGTTAACAAAAATATCCAGCGGTTCGCCGGCCAGCTTGGTTAATTCGACAACAGCCCCCTGGTTTAATTGCAGAATATCCTTAACCAGCAGTTTGGTTCTTCCGAGTTCAACGGTTACCTGCAAGGGAATGTCAAGGATGAAATCAAGGTTCTTCTTGTCAAGTAAATCTTCAGGCGTATCACTCACTACTGCCCCCTCGTGTTACAAATCTTGCTGATCTGGATTGCTTTATTGCCATGTTTGACTCCTGGAATACCAAAATACTTGGGTACCCCTTCAATCTTGACAATCATTTCACTCGAACAAGCCTGGTCAAGCATTATAGTATCGCCTGGGGCCAAATCCAGCAGTTCGCGCAATGTAATGCTGGCATTTCCCATTTCGACAGCGGCCTCCATAGGTGCTTCCAGTATTTCGTTTGACAGGCGGAACGACCACTGCGGGTCGATTGCCATCAAGTCGAACTGCATCCCGGTCTTTAGCTTGTCCCGAATCGGATCGATTGTCATGAACGGCACTGCAAACATCATATTGCCGGACACATCATCAATCTGGATCTTGAGAGTCATTGTTACAATCTGGTATTCGGGAGGGACGATATTAACCAGACGCGGGTTCATTTCCATCCGCAACAGGCTCATATGTGTTGCATAGAGAGGCGCCCAGGCTTTTTCAAGATCCTGCAGAGCGTCTCCTACGATCTTTTCCATCAGACGCACCTCGATTGAGGTGAACATGCGATTGGCAATCGGGACCTTAGCGCTTCCGGTCCCGCCGAGGAGACTGTCAACCAGCGACAGCACCAGCGTGCTGTCGAACGAAATCAGGGCGGCGCCTTTTAACGGCTCAATCTTGAAAATGCCCATGCATACCGGTGACGGCAGCGTCTGGAGAAAATCGTCGAATTTATATGATCGGGCTCCAATTTTCTTTATTTCCACCGATTTACGCAGGCGGTTGGAAAGATTGACGCGGTTGTAACGGATAAAGCTGTCGTAGATAATATCAAGATTCGGAACGAAGCCTTTATGGGCGTCAGAGTTGATCAGATCATACGTCTCGATCGATCCCTCCGCTTTAGAAAGTTCCTTTTCTGGTTCTATGCGTCCCTCGAAGACAGCATTAAGCAGCGCTTCAATCTCCGCCTTAGAAAGGATTTTTTCCATTGCAGCCACAGCAGTACCTATTGAACCACGAAATCGGTGAAATACACCTTGGCAATCTTGCCGGGGGGGATGTTCTTGTTAATTGCCCCCAGAATTTCATCCTTGAGCGTATTTTTGCCCTGAACATCCTGAATATCCTGAAGCGTTTTCGCACTGAGCAATATCAGGATTGAATCGCGTATCGGCGCCAGTCTACCATCGATCTCAGGTTTTACGGTCGCACCCACCATCTCCAGCTCAACTTTTACCTTGAGATAGCGCAGCTCCTGACCATCATAGATATTAACGATGAACGGATCAAGGGGATAAATGTTGGCTGATGGACCCGCGGCGGCGCCGGCTGCAGGTGCGGCGCCATGACCGCCAGCAGCCGCAGGAGCCGCTGCCCCATGCTCACCGGCGGCCGGTGCAGCCGCACCTTCGGCGTGCGCGGCATCGCCCTCTTTTTTGGTCTTTTTGTCACCCTTGCCCATCATCATGAATGCAACAACACCCAGAATAAGCGCAACCGCTACCGCAGCGCCTATAATGATAAACATCTTTTTCTTACCGCCGCCTTCACCTTCTGCTTCAGCGGTATCCTGCTCATCTTTGGCCATGTAATCCTCCGCGAATGGACAATGAATTCAATGAATTAAATATTCATTGTACTATGTTAAACGAATCTTCCGTTTTTGCAACTATTTAAACCAGTACGGAGGCGTATCTCGAATTGAAATATGCCTCCGTACATGCGTACCTGTCAATAAACCGTATCAATGAGCGGTTCCTTACCCCTCTGACCGCAGATTTCGAGCCATCAGTTCAATTACTGCCTGCCTCGCAGGCTTGTCTTCGTGCAGAATCTGATATGTTTTTTCAACAATCGGCATCTCGACACCGAGACGACAAGCAAGAAGGTAGACCGATTCGGCACTCTTCACCCCTTCGGCAACCATGCGCATCTCGGCCAGAATGTCCGGCAGCTTAATCCCCTGGCCAAGTTTGAAGCCCACCGTACGGTTACGGGAGAGATCACCGGTACAGGTCAACACCAGATCACCCATGCCGGCCAAACCCGCAAAAGTTGCACTTTGTGCTCCCATGGCATTCCCCAGACGATTCATTTCGGCCAGCCCTCTCGTAATAAGGGCAGCCCGGGCATTATATCCGAACCCGAGGCCGTCACTAATACCGGCCGCTATGGCGATAACATTCTTGACGGCGCCTCCCAGTTCGACTCCGGTAACATCGCTGTTGGTGTAAACCCGCAGACAGGGGCAACTGAATGCCGCTTGAACGCGGCAAGCGCTGCTCTCGCTCCGAGAGGCAGCTACAATCAACGAGGGAAGTTCCTGGGCGACTTCGCGGGCAAATGTTGGCCCGGAAAGCGCTACATAGCGGACAAGCGCAGCGTTTCCGAGCAATTCGCCACATATTTGGGAAACCGTATGTAGCGTTTCGAGCTCGATTCCCTTGGACGCATTGGCAATAATCGCATGCGGCGAGATACTCGGAGCAAGCTGTTTAAACACCCCCCGCATAACCTGCACCGGTGTCACGAGCAATACGATGCTGCGCCCGGTTACCGCTTCTTCCAGATTTCCCGTGCAAGCCAGAGTCGGGTGAAGGTTGATGCCGGGAAGATAGAGAGAATTGGTATGGCTGGAGTTGATCTCCGCAACCAGTTCCTGCTCATAGGCCCACAATATCGTATCATTACCGTTGGCAGCCAGTCTCCCCGCTAAAGCAGTTCCCCAGCTGCCGCCGCCGATAACGGCAATCCGCTCAATAGCAACCGTTCCGTCAGTCGTCATAGTCATCGTCATCGTTCCCTTCCTCCAGACGCGGATCATACCCCTCTGCCAGCGTTTGCCGGGCAGCATCCACGCTGTCGATCAGGAGACGCCGGATAAAAGGGTGACGACAATCGGGCAAAAAACCTCCAACGAGACTTAGGACCGTAGCAAGTGTCTTTTGTACCGCACTTTCATTGCCTTCTATCTGCTGCAGATAATCAGCGATAAGCAGAAGCCGTTTTATGATGTCGGCACGCCGCGGTATAATCAACTCGTCACAACAGCGTGAAATCTCTTTTTCAAGAGCCTCGGTCGATATTGAACCGAGCCCGCTTGCCGCTTCCAGAACATTGAAGCGATCAGCAGCGTCATATAGCGCCGACTCCGTTAAAACCCACCCTTCAAGCCCCGACTCATCCAGCAGATCGTTGCTGGTTGCAACATAGCCCGGAATCTTTTCAACGATATCTTCCAGATGCTTAAGCCTGAATCGGGGAATATATGCTTCCGGTTTCAGAGAATCAGGACGAAAGAAGCGCATATCTACGTAGAAGTCGGGAGGAAGGTAAAAGCCTCCCTCGCGGCTGCGATAAAGTGCTGCGCGAAGTGATGCCAGCGCATATTCCACATCAACAGGCGTCAGCATCTCACCGCCGGCCACATCCTTCAAAATATGGCCATACTCCTTTGCGTCCTTCATACGATAACTGATGGCGTTAAGAACGCCATCGGTCTCGCCTGTCAGGATTAACATGGCGGCAAACGTCTGATCATCGATTCGCCAGGAGAACCAGAGTGTACGAGATCCATAGAAATCAACCGGGCCGGCGTACACTTCGTGAAACGGGAGTGGCTGCTGAAATGAGTACGGCAGTTCCAGGGAATCATGAATTCCGATGAATGAGAGCCGCAGTATACTGCGCCTGATCATGGCCAACGGGTCTCCCTCGAACCGTGTTTCGGCACGCCGCAGTACATCAAGAGCATACCCGCTTCTTGTACGTCCCAGGGTTCGAATCGTTTCCCGCACGATCTCTTCCTTCTCGAAGGAGAGCAGAATGTCGAGGAGCGCAACTGCTTCTGCGGATGCATTATCGGCAAGACGATGCATCATACGCTCGCGGAATTCGTCTGCGACATCAAGAAAGCTGTCAATAAACCGAACCAGGCCGCGCTCACCATCGCCAAGGCAGTCATCGACAAACCCCTCCAGCGTTGGTGATCCGTATCCGGTCATGGCAGCAAAAGGGGGAGCTGTGACATCGATGCCGCTATCGTGCAACACATCCAGCAACGCCAGCTTGCCATCCTCTTCCAGATCCTTGCGCTGCAATGTAATCTGAATCAATTGATCCATCCACGCCGAGGCATCGAAAAAATCCAGCATGCAGGTATAGCGATATAACGCGGTGCCGTTCTGTTCGCACCAGAGCTTACGCACCAATGGGGAAAGGGCCCGCTTTCCGGACTTCTGCAGCCGCCAGCCGATACGTTCCATCTGTTCGCCCGTCAGGTCGTCCCGCTTGAGAAAGTCCAGCAGCCGATTAATACGGCGCCGTTCCCGCAAAGTTTTATCTATGTTGATGGGCAGAGTCATCTAGCTTTCCGTTTCTTCAATCCCTTCTTCACCTTCATCTTCATCCTTTTCAGCGAGACGGGCAACAGCTACAACTTTCTCGTTTTCCTCGGTATTCATCAAGGTGACACCCTGGGTATTTCGACCGATAACCGAGAAGCCGGAGACCGGAACCCGCAGTATCTTTCCCTGATCAGTGATTACCATCAGATCGTGATCGTCCGCGACCTGCATGACGTTGACGACCGAACCGTTACGCTCGGTCGTTTTAATCGTAATAATACCCTTGCCGCCACGTGACTGGTCACGATATTCGTCCAGATCGGTGCGTTTGCCGTAGCCGTTTTCACAAACAGTGAAAATTGTCGATCCAACAGCCGTATTGTCAACGATCTCCATGCCGATCACCCAATCATCAGCAGCAAGATTCATACCACGAACTCCGCGGGTGACGCGTCCCATCGGGCGAACGTCCTCCTCATTGAAACGGATTGCTTTGCCGCCGCGCGACCCAAGGAATATGTCTTTGGTGCCATCGGTCAGAGCCACGGAAATCAGCTTGTCGCCATCGTCGAGATTAACAGCGTTAATACCGCCGCTCCGGACATTGGAGTAGTCAACCAGCGGTGTCTTTTTGACAACACCGTATTTGGTCGCCATGAAGAGGTACGTGTTCTCACTGAATTCCTTGACCGGCAGGATCGTGGTAATCTTTTCACCGGCAGAGACATTGACCAGATTGACGACCGCCTTACCTTTGGTGGTACGGCTTCCTTCCGGAATTTCATAGACCTTGAGCCAGTACATCCGACCGGCATCGGTGAAGCAGAGCAGGTAGTCCTTGGTTGAGGCTATGAAGAGTTGCTCGACAAAATCCTCCTCTTTGGTCTTCATGCCGGTTTTCCCCTTGCCGCCACGGCGTTGCGAGCGGTACAGGTCAACAGCACTCCGCTTGATGTAGCCGGTATGCGAGATAGTGACCACCATTTCTTCGTCTTCAATGGTATCTTCCCGCGAGATGTCGGCACTCTTGTCGGCAATCTCCGAACGACGCTTGTCGCCAAACCGGTCCCGAATCTCGGTCAGTTCGCCAACAATTATCTTGAGGATCTCGGTGTCGGACGCCAGAATTTCCCGCAGACGGTCAATCAGTTTCATGATCTCTTCATACTCGGCAACGATCTTGTCCCGCTCAAGCCCGGTCAGGCGCTGCAAACGCATCTCCAGGATCGCCTGCGCCTGAATATCCGACAACTGAACTTCATGTTCATACCCCGCCGGACGTGGGAGATTCAACCGTGCCAGGTACTCGGGATTGGCAAACTTTCCTTCAATCAGCCCCTGTTTGGCTTCAGGTGGCGTTTTGGACTCGCGGATCAGTTCAATGACCGCATCAAGCCAGTCCAGCGCAATCTTGAGACCTTCCAGAATATGGGCCCGGGCCAGTGCCTTCTTCAGTTCAAAGTTTGTGCGCCGGGTGACCACTTCGCAGCGATGCTCGACGAAACAATCCATCATTTCGCGCAGTGTCAGCACTCGCGGACGGTTATGAACAATGGCCAGCATGATGATGCCGAACGATACCTGCAATTGCGACTGCTTGTAGAGCTGATTGAGCAGTACCTCGGCATTTTCGTCCCGTTTGACTTCGATGACGATGCGCATACCCTGACGGTCGGATTCGTCGCGGATTTCGGTAATTCCCTCGACTTTCTTTTCCTTGACCAGTTCGGCAATTTTTTCGATCAGCCGAGCCTTGTTTACTTGATAGGGAAGCTCGGTGACGATGATTGCCTGGCGCTCCGAACGCTTGGAGGCCTCCACGTGAGCCTTGGCACGGATCTGGATGATGCCGCGACCGGTGCTGTAGGCATCCCTGATACCCTGGCGACCATAGATCGTAGCGCCAGTAGGGAAGTCGGGGCCCGGAATCATTTCCAGCAACTCTTCAAAACCGATTTCCGGATTCCTGATAACCGCGATAATGCCGTCGATGATCTCGCCCAGATTATGTGGCGGTATGTTGGTCGCCATACCAACAGCAATCCCGGTTGAACCGTTGATCAGCAGGTTGGGAAACTTGGACGGCAGAACCGTTGGTTCCAGCATCTCCTCATTATAGTTGGGTTGCATATTGACGGTTTCTTTGTCCAGGTCGGCCAACATCTCATGGGTGAGGTGGCGCAGGCGGATCTCGGTATAACGCATGGCCGCCGGACGGTCACCGTCCACCGAACCGAAGTTACCCTGGCCATCCACCAGCATGTAGCGCAACGAAAAATCCTGGGCCATACGTACGATGGTGTCGTACGCCGCCGTATCACCATGCGGATGGTATTTACCGATAACATCACCGACTACACGAGCCGATTTCTTGTACGGCTTGTTGTAGTCGTTGCCCATGTCGTACATGGCATACAGGCAGCGGCGATGCACCGGCTTGAGACCGTCGCGGACATCCGGCAGGGCACGACCGATGATAACCGACATGGCGTAATCCATGTAGGAACGTTTCATTTCGTCTTCGATATTAACTGCTATTTTGTTAATTGGGATTTCTGTCGTGATCTGCATTGGTACCTCGTATCTGCGTACTCATCAAAACGATGAGAAGTAATTGTGTATAAATTTGTAGGATTTAAATATCCAGATTGACGACGTTCAGCGCATTTTTCTCAATGAAATCACGCCTCGGTTCAACCTGATCACCCATGAGAATAGTGAAAATCTCATCCGACTCGACAACGTCCTCGATCTTGACCTGTAGCAACACCCGGTTTTCCGGATTCATGGTAGTTTCCCATAGTTGCTCCGGGTTCATCTCGCCAAGACCTTTGTAGCGCTGAATTGCCAACCCTTTTTTGGCGTTTTCGAGGAAAAAGTTGAGCAGATCCTGATGATTTGTCGTTTCGAACAAGACCTTGCCCCCCTCCTGCTCGACGAAGGCCCGGCCATCAGCCATGGTATCCACGATGCGACGGTGATTATCCACCAGCAACTCGTACTCGTGTGTGGAAAGTACCGACAGCACCTGCTGGTCGATGATGGAGCGGATATTGCCGATCCGGAAGGTGATGCGTTCATCTTCTATCTGGTAATCGGAGCCTTCCGCCAGTGCTTTCATTCCATCAAGGTGCGGCTCAAGCTGGGTTAATTCTTCCAGGCCGGACGGCACATTGCTGCGAATGATAATTGACAGCAATTCTGGTGAGATCCCCTTTTTAACAACCTTGTCGAATATCGCACGGTTTTCGATGAATTGCTTGATGACCGGGATAATCTGCTTGCCGCTGTAGGTCCGATCTCCCTTTTCAAGGCGTAAAATCAGGTCCTCAGATCCTTCTTCCAGCAGAAAGGCCTGCATCGCAGGGTCATCTCGCAAATACTGTTCTCTTTTGCCACGCTTAACCTTATAGAGCGGTGGCTGAGCGATGTAGAGATGCCCGCGTTCGATCAATTCTCGCATATTACGGTAAAAGAATGTCAAGAGCAGCGTAAGAATGTGCGAGCCGTCGACGTCCGCGTCAGTCATGACGATAATGCGATGGTAGCGGAGCTTGGCGATATTGAAATCTTCCTTGCCGATGCCGGTGCCGAGCGCCGTAATCAGTGTGCGAATTTCCTGAGATGATATCATCTTGTCGAAACGGGCCTTCTCGACATTGAGAATCTTTCCCTTGAGCGGCAGAATCGCCTGGTTTTTACGATCGCGCCCCTGTTTTGCCGAGCCGCCGGCCGAATCACCTTCGACCAGGTAGAGTTCGCAGAGCGCCGGATCTTTCTCCTGGCAATCAGCAAGTTTCCCCGGAAGTCCACCCATGTCCAGGGCACCTTTGCGACGTGTCAGATCTCGGGCCTTGCGGGCCGCCTCGCGAGCCCTGGCAGCTTCAATCGATTTGTTGAGGATATCCCTGGCAATCTTGGGACTTTCTTCCAGATAGACACCCAGACGCTCATTGAGGAGCGATTCCACATACCCTTTGACTTCGGAGTTGCCAAGTTTGGTCTTGGTTTGTCCCTCGAACTGCGGCTGTGGTATTTTGACCGAGATAACGCACGTCAACCCCTCGCGCAGATCGTCGCCGGACACCGTTACCTTCTCGTTCTTGAGGAGATTATTGGCCGCTGCATAGGCGTTCATGGTACGGGTCAAAGCCGCTTTAAAACCAGCCAGATGCGTACCACCCTCATGTGTGTTTATGTTATTGGCAAAGGCAAATATTTTTTCGTCATAAGAATCGTTATACTGCATGGAAACTTCCATCTCCACGCCACCTTTTTCACCTTTGAAGTACATCGGCTTGGGGTTGATCACAACTTTGTTACGGTTCAGGTACTCGACAAAGGAGTTGATTCCACCTTCGTAGTAGAACTCGTGAGATTTGCCATCGACACGTTCGTCGCTGATCTTGATCCGCACACCGGCGTTAAGAAACGCCAGTTCTCGCAGACGTTGTGACAGAATATCGAAGGAGTATTCCGTTGTCTCGAAAATTTCCTCATCCGGCATGAACGTGATCTTGGTACCGCGCTTCTTTGTTTCTCCTATCTGCTCCAGAGGAGCCTGCGGATCACCACGACGGTAGGACTGACGCCAGACCTTGCCATCACGCCGGATCTCAAGTTCAAGCCATTTGGAAAGAGCATTGACAACCGAGACACCAACGCCGTGCAAACCACCGGAAACCTTGTAAGAATCGTTGTCGAACTTTCCGCCGGCATGCAGCACGGTCAATACAACTTCAGCTGCGGATTTGCCTTCATGCGCCATGATGTCGGTCGGGATACCACGGCCATTATCAATAACGGTTATTGAGCCGTCGGTATTAATGGTTACCGAAACGTCATTACAATAACCGGCCAAAGCTTCATCGATCGAGTTATCGACGATTTCATATACGAGATGGTGGAGACCGGAGCTCGATGTGGATCCGATGTACATGGACGGTCGCTTGCGTACAGCGGACAATCCTTCCAGAACCTTGATATTTTCAGCACCATACTCTTCAGAACCGTTTGTTACATTTTCCTGTTCACTCATGCGGTTAACTTCCTTCAAACGTCAGATTGCCGTCTTCAACACGAAAGACGGCGCAGTGTGGCGCGGCTGCCAGCAGTGCTGGAGACCGTTCTGTGGTTGTTATGAAAACCTGAATTTCTCTTGTTGTCAGAAACTCCATCAGGTTGTGATTTCTTCGTGCGTCCAACTCGGAGCTCATATCGTCCAGTAACAGTAACGGTGCTTCGCCGAAAATTTCCTTAAGATTATCCATTTCCGCCATCTTGAGCGCCAGAACGTAACTTTTCTGCTGCCCCTGTGAGCCAAATGCCTTGAGCGGCCGGTCGTTCAATTCAAGCGTTAAATCGTCACGATGCGGTCCGGCAGAAGTAGTTCCATAGCGCTCATCGGATTTCTGGTGCCGTTTGAACAACTCCAGCAAGTCGTCGCGAATCCGATTCCGCTCTGTTGACAGTACCCCATCAGGCGCATAGCTAAGCCGGGTTGTTTCACTGACTCCGGCAATGGCAGCATAATATTTCTGCAACTTGCCATCAAGTAGGGCAACAAATGCAAGACGTCGCTCAATAACCTCCGCTCCTGTTTCAGCCAGCCGTTCGGTCCAGATATCAAGGCCGGTTCTGTCAGAGTTTTTCAGCAGATGGTTCCGTTGTTTAAGTATCCGCTGATACGAATGCCAGGAGTGCAGATACCCTATATCCCCCATATAAACAGCCCGGTCAAGGTAGCGGCGCCTTGATTCAGGCCCCATCCTGACCATCCCGGTGTCGTCGGGAGAAAATACTACAGAGTTCAGTTTACCGTGCAGATCCGATGCTTTATGAACAGCTTTTCCGTCTATTTCCACCTTGCGGCCGGCTGCCTCAACAACCAGACGCAGTGTGCTCTGAACGCTTCCCGATTCAACCCTGCCGAGAATCTGCGCCCGCTGTTCGCCATGTCTGACAAGTTCAGGTAAGCGTGCTGTCCTGAACGAGCGAGGGCTTCCCAATAGATGAATTGCTTCAAGCAGATTTGTCTTACCCTGTCCGTTAAGACCATACAGCAGATTGAATCGTTCACCTGGTTCAATTCTAACGGAACGGACATTCCTGAAGTCGGCAACCACCACAGATCTGAGTCGCATCAGCCGCTGCTAGAGCCTCATTGGCATAATGACAGCCAAAAAACTGTCGGAATTTTCAGGAACAATTATTGAAGGAGAAAGTTCATCTTTAAACTTCATTTCGACTCGCTCGGTTTCGGCCACTGAAAGTACATCCAGTAGATAGCGAGCGTTAAATCTGACGGAAATAGGTTCTCCGGTATAGATAACATCCAGTTCTTCCATGGCATCTCCCAATTCCGGATTGCTGGAAGAAATTTTAATGCCACCGGATGAAATTTCCAACATGATGCCCTTGAACTTTTCACTGGAAAGTATTGCCATACGACGCACCGAATGACTGAAATCTTCCTTGTTTACAGTTACTACCTGCGTATTTGCAGTTGGGATAACGCGATTATAATCGGGAAATTCTCCATCGACCAGACGCATGACCATGTATGAATCGCCCCGTTTAATGACGGCGCTGTTGTCCATAAAACCGAACAGCAGAGTTCCACCCTCTTCATCGGTGACCTTCTTCATCTCGTAGACGCCTTTTTTCGGTAATATTACCCCTTTCAACAGTTCAGGTCCGGTGTTTCCCTTAAAATTACCGGAAGCTATCGAGAGGCGATGTCCATCCGTTGAAACCATTTTAAGACAGTTGCTTCCGTCCTGACGTATCTCAACTTTGGTAAAAATTCCGTTAAGGTTATATTTTGTTTCGTCAGTGCAGATTGCATAAGATGTTCTTTCGATCATTCCGCGCAACAGGGATGTTTCTATTTCAAAGAGGTTTTCTTCTTTTACATCGGGAAAGTACGGAAATTCATCCGGCGAAAGGCCGACGATGTTGAACTGAACCTTACCGCATTTTATTTCGACCCAATCGTTATCTTTCGTTAAAAATGAAATGGGTTGATTCGGGAGTTCCTTAACTATTTCGTACAATTTTTTTGCTGAAACAGTAATTTTACCGGGACTTACAACATCCGCCGCATAGCTGCTTTTCATTCCCACTTCCAAGTCTGTAGCGGTAACTAGAAGGACTGTTTCGGTAGCTTCAAGAAGAACATTGGACAGAATGGGCATTGAAGTTCTTTTTTCGACAATTCCCTGAATTTTTTGCAACGACTTCAGGAAATGTTCTTTTTCAATTTTGAATTCCATAGATATCCCCCCTTTTCAATACTGATAGTATGTTTATAATATATTTAAAACCTTGTAGTACGTTGTTGGTCCTGTTGAAACTGTGGATAATCCCGTAACCGGTTTGATTCTGGTGGATACCTGTCATGAAGTGGCTGTGTATACCGGACACCATGTTGCATGCTTTTGCACACCGGTAAAAAGTATCAACAGTTATTCACACTGAATCAACAGGTTTTCCTCACTTGAGGAGGATACGTCTTATTTCATCAATAATTTTAGATAGTTTAGGTTCATTTGCCAATGCGTTGTCTATTTTTTTGAAAGAGTGAATAATGGTTGAATGATCTTTTCCACCAAATTTAAGTCCGATGTCGGGATAAGATGATTTCGTCATATCACGACAGAACCAGATAGCTATCTGTCGAGCCTGAACGATATTCTTCAACCGTTTTTCCGATTTGAGGTCAACCACCTTCAAATCGAAGTATTCGGCAACAGATTTCTGGATTAATTCAACAGTTACTTCTTTATGCCTGTCTCCCAGGATATCTTTAAGATTCTCCTTGGCCATATCCAAGGTGACCGGGATATTTTGGAGACTGCTGAAGGCTCCGAGCCGTATGAGCATTCCCTCAAGCTCCCGGATGTTTCTGGTATCGCTTGAAGCAAGAAAATAATAGACGTCTTCAGGAAAATAGACTCTCGTAACTTCCGATTTCTTTTTCAGAATTGCAATTTTTGTTTCCACATCCGGCGGTTGGATATCGGCAATGAGACCCCATTCAAACCGCGATCTCAGGCGCTCTTCCAGATCGGAAATTTCTCGCGGAAATTTATCAGAGGTAATTACAATCTGCTTGTGAGCGTCATGCAGAGCGTTGAATGTGTGAAAAAATTCTTCCTGTGTTCCGGTCTTACCTGAGATGAACTGGATATCATCAACTAACAGCACATCAACATTTCTGAAACGATTTCTGAATATATCCATCTTTTTCAGACGGAGGTGATTGACCATTTCATACATAAATTTTTCAGCAGAGCAGTAGCAGACATTTAATTCCGGTGAATTACTGCGAATCGTGTGACCTATTGAATTTAACAGGTGACTTTTCCCCAGTCCGACACCACCATAGATAAAAAGAGGATTATATGTATCAGCAGGATTATTTGCTACCGCCATTGCAGCGGCATGAGCAAATTGGTTGCCGGTTCCGCTTACAAACAGGTCAAATGTATATTTTTGGTTTAGTGGAGTAAATACCTGTTCAAAAGGTGCTATTTTGCCGACGGCAGTTTCAGATTCGTTTTTAGTTACAAAATTTTCTGAAATGTATGGCTGGTGTTCTTCATCGGGCCTGATGATAAAGCTGAGGGAAACCGGATAACCGGATGTAGCGGAGAGTGCACCGGTCAAAACATTCATGTAATGGTCTTCCAGCCACTCTTTTATAAATGAATTCGGAACAGACAAAAAAACGGTGCGACCGTCATGATGGCTGTAATGAACCGGCTTTATCCAGGTGCCAAAATCGGCTTCAGACATTACTTTTTCTATATTTTCGGTTGCTTGTTGCCATGCATCTAACATCGAGAAATCACAATCATGATAGTATTGGGTAGTAACATCAAATGCGGCGTGTAATACTACAGGAGAAAGTGTATTTATGGTATATAAAACAGACATATAAAAAAGTTATCAACACTCTTGTTAACAGCTGTGGAAAACTATTTTTAATGCAATAACGATATGTTAAAGCATACTTTCGATAAAATTACGCCTGTTGAGGGTTCTGGAGAATAGCAGAGCCAACCCTCTTTTTCAAGGCAAATCAATGGTAATTGTTCCGGTTGCGGATATAATATAAAACTTGACATGAGCATCAAGTTGTGTTTAATAACCCATTTCCTGAAAAATAATTACGTAGAGGTAAATCGAGATGAAAAGAACCTATCAGCCAAGTAACACTTCACGCAAGCGTACCCACGGTTTTCTGGTCAGAATGGCTACAAAGAATGGTCGGCTGGTGATTAAACGTAGAAGAGCAAAAGGGCGTAAAAGCCTTTCTGTCAGAATTGCAACCAAATAAATCTGCATTCTTGCGTGATTGTTGACACTGCGGCCACTTTTCCAAAAACTGCACGGTTGCGGAAGCGAGCTGAATTTCTTCGGCTCGCTTCCGCACAACAAAAAACAACTGTGCGTGGTTTTCTTGTTGTGTGGCGTGAGAACAACCTTCAGACGGTTCGTTTAGGTATTACGGCAAGTAAGAAAATCGGTTGCGCGGTTGTTCGTAACCGGGTTAAACGATATCTGAGAGAGTTCTTCCGGCATAATCGTTTCGGGTTGGCAGCCGTGGATATAAATGTCGTAGCCCGACGAGAATCGGCTCAAATGACGTATTCCGATGTTGTGCGGGAACTCCATAAAGCTTTTCGGTTTATAGGCATAAACCCATGTCAAAAAGCTGTATCCTCCTTGTAATCAGGTTTTACCAGAAGATGATTTCGCCGCTTCTTCCACAGACCTGTCGCTTTTATCCCTCCTGTTCCGATTATTCCCGTGAGTCATTAATTCGGTATGGTGTTGCCAGGGGTATGTTGCTTACCTTTCTCAGAATATGTAAGTGTCATCCGTTTCATCCGGGCGGTTACGATCCGGTACCCTAACACAGAGATATAATTTATTAGGAGCCCTGATGGAAAAGCGTGCTTTTATAGCTGTAGGTCTTTCAATTGCTGTTTTTTATCTGTTTTCCATGATGTTTGGTCCGGATAAACATAAAGTTGAGTCTTCTGTCCCGCAAAGTGCATCTTCAGAGGTACATAATCCGGCTGCGGCTGCGCCACAAACAACAGTGCAGCAGAACGGTGCGCCTGTTACGGGGCAATCCCCTGTTGCAAATGCACCGCAAAAGGATGTCAGTGTCAATACGGATCTTTATACGGCGGTGTTTTCTTCACGCGGAGCGAGCCTCAAAAGTTTGACACTCAAAAAATACCGCGAAGAAAATGCACCTGCAGCAATAAACGTTTCCTTGGGAAATGATGCCGACCCGAATATATATTCGTTTTCAACAAGGGCTACCGGCCTTAATCTTCCCGACAACACGCTGTTCAGTACCGATTCCGACGTACTAACTATTGACAAAAGCGGGTCCAGGCAACTCACATTCAACTATATTTCCGGACAGGGATTTACTGTTCGTAAAATTTATACGTTCACTTCCGGTGAGTATGGCATCAAGCTGGAAACACAGCTCTTTAATAACTCAGCTGCTCCTTTGGTCGGCGCCATTCAACACGTAATGACCTATCCGGCAGAACCGAAAGTTAAGAATAATCGCTTTGATACGGCCGGATCATATCTCTTTTCCGACAATAGTCTTCAATCTAATAAAATGAAAGACGTATCCTCCGCTTCAAAACGGTACGACAAGACTATTTTGTGGGCAGGGTTTGCCGACAAGTATTTTCTGAGTGCGATTCTAAGCGAGAAAAGCAGCATTGCCTCTGTAGAGCTAAAAAAGAATGGCGCCGGTTTTTTGGAGTCAACGGTCTCATCCCCCCAGTTTACGGTCAATCCGGGGCAGTCCGTTACCTCTGAATACCGCCTGTTTGTCGGCCCTAAAGATATCGATGTACTTAAAGCGCAGGGCAATTCATTGGAGCAGTCCCTGGATCTTGGCTGGTTTACGGTTATTGCCAAGCCGCTTCTCTATACACTGAAATTCTTTTACCGCTATGTCGGCAACTACGGAATAGCGATCATAATCATCACGATTATTCTCAAGGCACTCTTTTTCCCGCTGACCCACAAGAGTTACAAGTCAATGAAGGGGATGCAGAAAATTCAGCCCGAAATGGCTAAATTGAGGGAAAAGTATAAAGATGACCGTGACGCCATGAACAAGGCGGTCATGGAGTTATATCGCGAACACAAAGTTAATCCGATGGGTGGCTGTCTTCCGATGGTTGTTCAGATACCGGTATTCTTCGCTCTCTACAAATCTTTGATGTTTTCAATTGAGCTTCGGCATGCCCCGTTCTTCTTTTGGGTTACCGATCTTGCCGATAAGGATCCCTACTACGTAACGCCGGTTATTATGGGTATTACGATGTTTTTCCAGCAAAAAATGACACCGTCCAACATGGATCCAATGCAGCAAAAGATGATGCTGGCGTTGCCGGTTGTATTTACGTTTATGTTTCTCAGCTTTCCTTCCGGACTGGTACTGTACTGGCTCGTCAATAACGTGTTGACTATCAGCCAGCAGATGTACATAAACAAACTGGTTAAAGATTAGTCGGCATTCCGGAGTATAAATGTATGTATATTCGTGACACAATTGCGGCTGTCAGCACCCCTCCCGGTAACGGTGGAATCGGAATAATCCGTGTGAGTGGTGATAAGGCGGCTGCTGTCGGACATACTGTTTTTAAGCCGGTATATAACGGTGGCCTTGTGAGCCACCGTTTTTCTTTTGGCACTATCATCGATCCGGAAACCGGTGAGAAAGTTGATGAAGCTATGGCGGTGTATATGCGCGCACCCAGATCATATACGCGCGAAGATGTTCTCGAATTGCATTGTCACGGCGGATGGCTGGTTGTCGAAAGCGTGTTGGCGCTGGTTTTAAGGTGCGATGTCAGACTTGCCGAGCCCGGCGAATTTACCCGGCGCGCGTTCTTAAACGGACGTATTGACCTGATCCAGGCCGAAGCGGTAATGGATATCATCGCATCAAAGAGCGGGGCTGCGTTGCAACTGGCCCAAAGACAGCGCGAAGGAGTTCTTTCTATTCGTATCGGCGAAGTTCGCGTGTTTCTGCTTCAGGCGCTTGCGTTGGTTGAGGCGTATATCGACTTTCCTGACGACGATATCGGTGCTACGGATGTCACGGCGATTCTTGATTCAGTCGGGAGCGCCCGGAACATGATTGCCGAACTGCTCTCAACGTTTGAAGAGGGTCGGATCATGCGGGATGGCATCTCCGTTCTGATTGTCGGCAAACCGAATGCCGGAAAGTCTAGTCTGCTTAATCGGTTGCTGAATGAAAATCGTGCGATTGTAACCCATATACCCGGTACGACTCGCGACATTATAGAAGAAACCGTTATGTTTGACGGGCTGGCGATCCGTTTACTTGATACGGCAGGTATTCGCCATACCGATGACCTGGTGGAGCAGGAGGGAATCAGCAGGGCTCTCGAAAAGATACCGCTCGCAGATCTTGTTCTCGCTGTATTTGATGCCTCGTGTGAATTTAGCCAGGAAGATCAGTTGATACTTGATGCTCTTTCAGGTTGCACCGCCATAGCGGTGCTTAACAAGACGGATCTTGCCCAGCGTCTTGTCCTGCCGGATGAAGATCGTTTTGTGGCCCTGATCAAAATTGCCGCGCTTACGGGAAGTGGAATCGAACAGCTCAAGAAAAAGGTTTGTACGCAGTTTCTCCATTCCTCAACTCCTGATTCGCGCGAATTTGTGGCTCTATCACGGGCTCGTCACCGTGATGCGCTGTCAAGTGCCGAACAACAGTTGATACAATTTTCTGACGGGCTTCGGGATCGTAATCTGGAACTGCTGGCGTTGGACTTGCGGGGTGCGCTTCAGGCTGTCGGGGCTGTTACCGGTCAGACCGCCACGGATGAAGTTCTTGACCTGATCTTTTCTTCATTCTGCATTGGTAAATAATGCCATGTTTCACGTGAAACATATCAATGGACAACGCATATGATGACATATGAGCAACAATACGATGTAATTGTTATCGGGGCAGGTCATGCCGGATGTGAAGCAGCCCTGGCCGCCGCACGGATGGGGTGTCGCACGATGTTGCTGACGATCAACCTTGATGCGATAGCTTTGATGTCCTGTAATCCTTCTATCGGTGGCTTGGCAAAGGGGCATCTTGTTAGGGAAATAGATGCACTCGGCGGTGAGATGGCGAAGAACATAGATGCTACCGGAATCCAGTTTCGTATTCTGAATATGAAAAAAGGACCGGCAGTCAGGGCAACCCGTGCACAGGCAGATAAGCAGCTTTATCGTCTCAGGATGAAACGAATTCTCGAACAGCAGCAGGATCTTGATCTCAAACAGGGGGAGGCGGTATCCCTCTATTTCGAAGGAAGTGAACTTCGCGGGGTCGAACTTCGGTCCGGCATCAGATTCCTCTCGAAGACGGTTGTCGTTACAACTGGAACGTTCATGCGGGGACTTATTCATATCGGTCTCAACAATTATCCCGGCGGTCGGGCTGGAGATCAGCCATCAATCGGCCTGTCAGATCAACTCAAATCACTTGGTTTACAGGTCGGACGCCTCAAGACCGGTACACCGGCGCGGCTGGATTCCCGTTCAATCGATTTTTCCAGGCTTGAGACCCAGTTTGGCGACGATCCGCCGCCGCCGTTTTCTTTTTCAACCGAACGTATCGTGATGCCGCAATTGCCCTGTCACATCGCTTACACCAACAAGCGTTCGCATGATATAATCAGAACCGGCCTTGATCGTTCTCCGTTGTATTCCGGTGTTATTGAAGGAATAGGCCCGCGGTACTGCCCTTCAATTGAAGACAAAGTGGTCCGTTTTCCCGACAAGGATCGTCACCAGACGTTCATAGAACCGGAAGGGTTGGACACAATTGAAGTTTATCCGAGTGGCATGTCGACGTCGCTGCCGATTGATATTCAGATTGCATTTTATCGTTCCATCGTTGGGTTGGAGCGGGTTGAAATAATGCGTCCGGCCTATGCCATTGAATACGATTACGTCGATCCGATACAGTTGCATTCATCGCTTGAAACGAAGATGATCAAAAACCTGTACCATGCCGGTCAGATTAATGGCACGTCCGGTTATGAAGAAGCGGCAGGGCAGGGACTAATTGCCGGTATAAATGCTGCGCTCCGTACGCAGGGGCGTGATCCGCTCGTTCTTGATAGAAGTCTGGCATATATTGGCGTGATGATTGACGATCTGGTGACACTCGGTACAAAAGAGCCGTATCGCATGTTCACATCGCGCGCGGAATACCGCCTCCTGTTACGGGAAGATAACGCCGATTTGCGTTTGCGCGAAACGGGGTATCGACTCGGGCTTGTCACAGATCAGGAGTATTCGCATTTTGTTGAAAAACGAAACAGAATTGCGGAAGATCTTGATCGTATTGCGCGTACCCGTTTGCAACTTACTGAAGAGCAGCTTGAGGTGCTTGCCCGGCATGGGCTTGAGGATATCCAAAAAGGGACGACGCTGGAGCAGTTGTTGAAACGATCTGAAATCTGTTATGCGGATCTTGCGGAACTGGACACTGTTTCACGTGAAACATCTTCAGTTATCCGCGAGCAGGTTGAAATACAGACGAAATACAAGGGGTATATTGACCGTCAGTTGGAACAGGTTGAACAGTCAAAAAAACTGGAGACGACGCGTATACCCGTAACGCTTGATTATGCTGCGGTGAAAAGTCTGACCACCGAGGTTCGAGAAAAGCTTTCGAAAAACAGACCTGATACTCTTGGGCAGGCGTCCCGGATTCCGGGTGTTACGCCGGCGGCCATCTCAATTTTGTCAATTGCCTTGAAATCTTCATCGTGGAAGGGAAGTGCTAAGTAATGCGTTCCGTACTTGGAGACATTGTAGCCAGGGAAGCGTACGTGATGAAGAGGGCACTTACGCCTCAAGAAATAGAGCTATTTGAAGGTTATGCTGCCGAACTTAAAAAATGGAACAGTAAAGTCAATCTGACTGCAATAACAAAAGATGCCGAGATAGCGATAAAACATTTCGTCGATTCTCTCGCTGTTGTTCCCTTTCTGGCAGCGGATGATACTCTGCTTGATATAGGATCGGGGGCCGGACTTCCCGTAATTCCCCTTAAGATAGTACTGTCTGACATACCGATGATCTCCGTCGATGCCGTGGCAAAAAAAATACATTTTCAGCGTCATGTTATCCGGAGTCTGAATCTTAAGAACATCGAGGCAATTCATGCACGGGTTGAAGAATTGCATAAAACACATCTCCACTCATTTAGTGTTATTACGTCACGTGCCTTTACCCGGCTTGATCGATTTGTTTCCCTGGCGGCACCACTCCTGGCAGAGGGTGGAATGCTGATTGCCATGAAGGGGGATCAGGCAGATGTGGAGATTGCGGCGAGTGACGACCATGTTAACGCTGTTGGCTTCGAGGTTGTGTCGGTACATCGCTATACATTGCCACAAAACATGGGGGATCGGGTGCTGACGTTCCTAAAACAGAGCAAAGCCGCATAAAATAAGGGCTGGAGACGTCTCGTTTCAAAAATCGTCTCTGAGGCACAAAGGGACGCCTGGAGATAGTCAAGCCTCCTTTTTTGAAGATTCACTGCTACAGGCTAAATACGGGAGAATCAGCATTTAAAAATTGATTTTAGTCCCGGAGTGCCGAGAATAGGTTGCAGATGAACTGAATCTGCACTAAAGTAACCCCCTTAACATCGCGTACAAAAATACCAGGCGAAAATGTGGAGCATACGACAGCTATGGACGTTCGAATATATTATGAGGATACCGATGCGGGTGGTTTCGTGTATCATGCCAATTACATAAAATATCTGGAACGGGCTAGAACTGAATATTTTCGCAGTCGTAATTTTTTTATTGCGCAACTTGCCAGTGATGGTTTCGTTTTTCCGGTGGTACGGCTGGAAATTGATTTTAAAGCACCGGCTTTTCATGATGACCTTCTTTCCGTTGTAACCACCCCAGTTCGTATTGGCGGGTCATCCGTGACTCTTTGCCAGAAGATCGTACGGCACAACGACGGAAAACTGTTGGTTGACGGATTTGTCACTCTCGCGTGTATAGGACCTGCTTTGAAAGCCAAACGTATCCCCTTGGCCATTCGCCGGATGCTTGAAGCGGAATTGGAGAATGCTGAATGAAGACACCCGGTGTCGATAGAATCGTGCGTGCAGCGGCTCTTGACTTATTGCGCAACGCCGATTTGCTCACCCTTGGGAAGAGTGCCGACGAAATACGGCGATGTCTCCATCCGGGCAATGTGGTAACTTTTGTTGTTGATCGCAACGTGAACTACACGAATATCTGTGACTCGAAATGCTCTTTTTGCGCCTTTTACCGGAGCAAGGATGCACCGGATGCGTACGTTTTGACCTGCAGCCAGATATATGAAAAGATAGCTGAGCTTGTAGCCCAGGGGGGCACCCAACTGCTGATGCAGGGAGGGCTCAACCCCGACCTGAAAATCGGGTTTTTTGAAGAGCTCTTCGGGGAAATTAAAAAACGGTTTCCGACAGTTAGGAATCATTCACTCTCACCGGCGGAAGTGTCATGTATTGCGGCTAATTCGGCCCTTACGCTTGATGAAACACTGCTGCGTCTCAAGAATGCCGGCCTTGATTCGATTCCGGGAGGAGGGGCCGAGATTCTGGTAGACGAAGTACGCGGAACCATTTCTCCCAAAAAGATCGGCTGGAAACAGTGGCGGGAGGTTATGCTGAAAGCTGCGCAGTTGGGCATGCCGACAACCGCCACGATGATGTTTGGCAGCAGGGAAAAACCGGAAGATATTGTCGAGCACCTCTTCAGGGTCCGTGAGATCCAGGACCAGGGAGGATCATTTACGGCGTTTATTCCCTGGACGTACCAGCCGGGTAATACCGAACTCGGCGGAACAACGGCAACGGGAGTTGACTATTTAAAGGTGTTGGCGTTGTCGCGGATTGTCTTGGATAATATCCCCAATATTCAAGCCAGCTGGGTTACGCAGGGCGCCAAAATGGCTTCAGTCGCACTCTTCTTCGGAGCTAACGACCTTGGTGGCACCATGCTTGAGGAAAATGTAGTAGCGGCGGCCGGATGCAGTTTCAGTATGTCGCAAAACGAGATGATCACCCTGATACACGGCGCCGGGTTCCGTGCGGCACAGCGTACCACAACTTATTCAATTATTAGGGAGTTTCCGGTTTGAGTTCTTTCCATAGGCAGGCTGGAACCTGCGAAATAATCACTTCCCCGGCGCGGTTGACCGATGTCGCCGATATTCTCTCCAAACAGACGGAAATTGCGGTCGACCTTGAGATGGATTCTCTCCATCATTATCGCGAAAAGGTCTGTCTGGTCCAGGTCTCGACTCGTGAGCAGAGCTGGTTGATAGACCCGCTGGCACTGACGTCGCTTGAGCCACTTGCGGCGCCGTTTGCCGATCCGAAAATCAGGGTTGTCATGCATGGGGCTGACTACGATATCCGTTCGTTACATCGGGATTTCGGTATCGAAGTTTCGAACCTGTTCGATACCATGATAGCAGCGCGTTTTCTGGGTATCGGGGAGTTTGGGCTGGCAGCGCTGTTGAGAGCGCGCTTCGGTATCGAACTGGACAAAAAGTACCAGAAAGCCGATTGGAGCAAGCGTCCGTTGAGCCGCGAAATGTGCGCCTATGCGGCCGCTGACACCTCGGATCTGCTGCCTCTCTACGATCAGTTTCATGTTGAACTGGCGGACAAACGCAGATTGGAATGGCTGGAAGAAGAGGGGTGCATGGTGTGCCAAGCGCGGGTAACGGAAAAGGATGGCCCGCTCTTTCTCTACTGTAAAGGCGCCGGAAAATTGCGCGGACATACTCTGGCCATTCTGGAGGAGCTTTTGCAGATGCGTGATCGGCAGTCAGAGCTCCTTGATCGTCCTCCATTCAAGGTGTTATCGGCTGACACACTGATTGAGGTGGCAGAGAGCAGACCCCGGTCGCTTCACGATCTATCATTGATCAAAGGGATGACCTCCGGGCAGTTGCAGCGGCACGGTTCCGGCATTCTGGCTGCCGTGGAGCGGGGAGTTTCAACGCCTGAAAACAGTTTGCCCCGTTTTCCTCGCAGCAGCAAAAAAGATGTGTTGGAGCGGGTTAAGGAGCGTCTGAAAAATCTCAAAGCATGGCGGGAGCGCTGCAGCCAGCAGCTTGGCCTTGATCCGGGAGTGCTGGCGCCTAACTGGTTGCTGGAAGCGGTTGCCGATACGGAGCGAGCGTCACTAGAAGAGCTGGATGGCATCTCAGGCATGAGAGCGTGGCAAAAACGGCTTTATGGTGAAGAGTTGTCCCGCATTCTTGCAATTGCCTAGGCTGATGAAACATCGCCCCGCCACCGGATCCGATTCAGACAAGCCACGCCGGACAATCGGCAGTCGGACAGGTTTTACGCTCATCGAGATTGCGGTGGTTTTGGCCATTATCGGTATGGTGATGCTCGTGGTACTCCCGAGGCTTCCCTCATCGGACCGTGAAAATTTGAAGATATCGGCACGGACGTTGGCCTCTACGCTCCGCTATATGCAGGAGAGGGCGGCAACAACAGCTTCCCGGAGAGGTTATTACCTCCTTTTTGCTCCCGGAACAGAGGTGGTGAAAATTCTCGAAATCGGGGGTGATGGCAATTCAAAAGAACCTGATGACTCTCTTTTGCAGAAGTCACCGATCAAAGAAGGAATACTGGTTGCCGACGTACGCATTCCGCAGGTCGGAAAAGTTATTGATGGTCAGCAGCGGGTAGACGTACCTGTTGGAGGAATACAGGATTTTGTCACCATTCATCTTCGTTCACCGGTCGGGCAATTCTGGACGGTAATGGCATTTCCTTCGGGGGGAAAAGTCAAAGCCATGGAAGGATATATCGAGGATCCGCCATGAGGGGTTTTACACTTCTGGAAGTAATGGTATCGCTGGCAATAATGGCTGGCGTCATCCTTACCGTGCTGGGTTCGGTAAACTATCATCTCGGGATCATAGCCAACGAACGGGACAACACGACTCTGACCCTGGTTGCCCGTAACATCGTGGATGAGAAGAAACTTATGCCGGTCAAGGGGGAGGGAACGTGTGCCCCGACCCATCCCGAACTGAGCTGGAAGCTGGATTCGCTGCCGACGGATTACTCATTTTTGCAGAAGTGGGTTGTCAAGGTACGGCGGAGCAGTGACGGCAGGGAGGTTGCCCTTGTCTGGTACAGTGCGAAACAGTAACGGCTTTACCCTGCTGGAGGTTCTGATCGCGGTTGTGTTGCTCGGCATCCTCTCGGCTGCGCTCTATGGCAGCTATTTCGGCGTATTACGGGCCAGGGACCGGGCTTCATCAGGCATGGAAGCACGGCGGGAACTGGGGGCCACGCTTGACCTGATCCGCCGCGAAGTTTCATCCGCGAAGTTTGTACCGAGCGGAGCCACTGAGCGTCATCCATTGAAGTTCGTGGTGGAGGATCGAGACAATTTCGGCGCTCCGGCATCGACACTGACGCTGACTACCCTGAAGCCGCCGGCATTCGGATTGACGCATGGAGAGTCCGGCATTTCTCTCGTCACCTACCATGTAGTGGAAAAGGATAAAAAGCTCTCGTTACGGCGTCAGGAACGTGACCTGTTTTCCGAAGAGAGCACCGTGATCGACTACCCGCAGATGGAGCAGATCAGTTCGTTTCTGGTCGAGTGTTATGACGGGTCAAAATGGGTTAAGAGCTGGGATACTGCCATAAACAATGGTTTACCAAAGAGTGTCGTTTCTGTTGGCGGCAGTGTGCGGGTAACGGTGCAGATCATGGAAGAGGGGAAACCGGTAGAGTTTACGATGCTCTCGACTCCGCGGATCGGCTTATGACCGGACGAATCAAGAATGAAGCGGGCTTTGCCCTTATTCTGACCCTGGTTGTAACGGCGCTCATGGTCGCAGTCGTGGTGGAGATGATCCACCAGGTATATGTAGATACCACGATAAGCCGCGGTTTCCGTGATGGACAGCAGGCGTCGATTCTAGCGGAATCGGGTGTGACGGCGGTAAGAACGGCACTATACTCAGGTGCTGACCCGGCTCTTCTGGCAACGTTTCTGGCAAAACCGCTCAGTGATGACATTGGCTCACTGGAAATCAGGATTAGTGACGAAAATAGTAAAATTAACAGTAACTTCCTGGTAAATGGACTCGGCAATTACGATATCCCTACAAAAGAAGCGCTGTTGCTGCTGATGAGCCGCCTGAAACCGCACGTATCTTCACCCGGTACTGTATTGGACTCAGTCGCGTTTTGGATCGATACGAAAGCACCGTCACAATTCGCGCGCGCAGATCCTTTGTATTACCGCAACAAGAAGCCGACTCCGTATAGCGCTCGCAATGGTAAGATGATGACGTTGACGGAGCTGTCTCTTGTTAATGGGATAACGCCTGATATGCTCGACCGGTTTGTAGATGAAAAGGAAAGTGTCAGGTTTCGGGATTGTCTAACGATCTATTCAAATCAGCCGGTATCGGTAATCAACGTAAATTCCGCTCCTAAGCCGGTTCTGATGGCGTTGGACAGGAACATTAGTGATTCGGTTGCGGACCGAATAATAAACACGCGTCCTTTCAAATCTGTTGGAGAATTTTCAAAAGTTGGTGAATTAAATGCGATAGCCAATGGGACGTGGAGCGGCAGGCTTACTACGAGTGATGATCTCGTCAGAAATAAAGCTCTTCTCCTCAGAGTAATAGCCGTAGCCAAGGTAAAGGATTCCGTACGGACCGTTGAGGCGGTTCTGTCAAATGGAGCATTTTTATCCTGGCAGGAATACTGAAGAACCGCTGAAAAAATACATCAGTAGGTAGGGTGCAGCAGATCATGGATTATTTGATTCTTCAGGCTGAAAAAATGCGGGTGACGGTTGCCCATTTCGGAGTTACCCGGCGTTCTACGGAACTGATCGGTGCAGCCTCGATAGAGTTGAACGAAGAGCGGTCATTAGCCGATGCCGTCCACCAGATCGCCGAAAAAATAACCGGCTCCCCCCGAATAGTGCTCTGTCTTCCGCCGTCGCTTTTCGCGCAGCGCACCGTGTCGCTCCCGTTTAACGATCTGCGCAAGGTGCGGGAAGTGTTGCCTGCTCATTTGCAGGGAGATATTGCGCTTCCGGTCGAAGAGCTGGTGCTGGAGGTGATGCCGGCTGGTGATGGCCAGTTCCTGGCGTTGTGGGCTCGCAAGAGCGACATCCGTGCGGCAATCAATCAGTTCCGGGATGCCGGTATCGAACCGCAGATTGTCACGTCACTTCCGTTTGCCCTGGCTGACCTGCCGGGAGTGCCCGCAGAGTGTGCCGTATGCGATGGAGCTACGCTGGCACTTTTGAAGGGGGGACGGCTAACCTATTTCCGCTCGTTCAATTCTGCCGTAACCGCCCCACTGATTACCGCCACCCTGGCAGCGCTGGAGCTCTCCGGATTGGCTCTTCCGCAGCGGCTCTGTCTGGTCGGACCTGTGGCCGGAGCGTTTGACGATGCTGACCTGTTGCCGGTACCGGCAGAAGTGCTGGAAACTCCTTCCGAGCTGGGACACCTGTTCAAAAACGATGAAACATTTCACCAGTTGGCAGGGCTTTATGCCGTAGCTCGTGCCGGATTTGCCGGTACGCTTCCAGATTTCCGGCAGGGAGAACTGGCTTGGACCGCCGGAGATGCCAAGCTGCGCAGGAAACTGCTGCTGACCGGAATACTGGCGGTGCTTTGCATCATTTTGCTGTTTGTCGGTAAAGGGCTTCAGTACCGAGCTGCCGTAACCAACCTTGCCTCTCTTAACAATTCCGTTGCGACGATGTATCGCGAGATTTTCCCCGGCAGAGCAAAGGCGATTGACGAAATTTCCGAAGTCAAAGGGGAAATCAAGAAGCTGGCCGGTATCGAAAGTTCAAGCGGATATCTGGATATCCTGAAGAAGCTGGTGGAAGCAAAAGGGAACAACAGTATCAACGGATTGTATGAAGCTGAATTCGAGGGGCGCTCTTTGCGCGTAAAGGGGGATGCCCGTTCCGCTCAGGAGGTCAATCAGTTTAAAGCAACGCTTACCCCGATGCTGGCGACCGTCGAATTGGGTGAAGTCAAGAGCCGTCCCGACGGCACGGTCGGCTTTACCCTGACCGGTACGCTTAAGGAGGGAAAAAAATGAGACCTCTGGAGATCATCAACGACTTCTGGCAGGATCTTGACGGTCGCACCCGCATCCGGATCGGTTATGCCGTCATTGTGCTGCTGGCTGTAGCGGTTGGCTGGTCGGCTCTGAATGCCAAAGTACAGACACTCGAAAAGAAACGGATTGCCCGCGAAGCGGTGCTGAAAGAGCTGTTACCACTCAAAGCGGCATACCTGGCGGCCCGTCAGTCATCCGATCAGCTGAACGGGCGCATCGCTTCGCTCCGTCCTGACGATTCACCGGCTAAAATACTCGAAGATACCGGTATCAAGGGTAAATCGGTTAAAATCATGCCGGTCAAGGGGGATGAACGCAAAGGCTTTACCGAGGATGCGGCTGATATCCGTATCGACGGCCTGACACTCAACGAAGCGATCAATCTGATCTATCGTCTTGAAAGCAGCAGTCGTCCGCTGGTTATTAAAAAATGCAATGTGCGTGTCCGGTTTGATGATCCATCCCGTTGCGATCTGACATTGATACTGGCTTTGCTGAAGCCGGCGCCCGGTCAGCCCAGATGAAAGGCGCGTTACTGCTGCGAAGCGCCGCTCTGCTGGCCACGGTCCTGGTACTGTTTGTGATGTTCTGTTACTGGTTGTTTCCCACCGGCAGGATCGACTCACTTATTGCACAGGCGTTGGCGCAGCAGGGGTTGACGCTGGCTCCGGCGGTTCACAAAACGGTGCTGCCCGGTTTGGCGTGGGACAATATGGTGCTGTCGTCGGAACAGGGACAACTGCTCAGTTGCGGACGGCTTCAGGTCAGGGTGCTGTTGCTGCCACTCTTTATCGGGCGGGCTGTTGTTTCCGGGGAGGCAACCATGGGTAAGGGACACCTGGATGTCAGGTATGCTCTGAATGGCAAAGCGGCCATGGACCTGGATGCCGACGGTATATCACTTGCCGACATCCCCTTTTTCAAGAGCGTTATGGGAGCAAAAGTTGCCGGTAATCTCTGGAGCCGGGGGACACTTCAGCGCGGGGCGCAAGGACTGAGCGGCGACCTGAAGCTGGAGATAAAGCAACTGGAACTTTCAGGAGTCAAGCTGGGAGCTTTCCCGCTCCCGGATGCCGCCAATCTGAAAGCGCAGGGGATAGTCAGGGTTAGTGGCGGTAAAGCCCGCCTTGAAAGCGTTACGCTTGAAGGAGAGGGTGTTTTTATGCGCATCTCGGGTGATTTGCCATCAGGCGCCAATGCCGCGGTGACGCCTCTTAACTTGGGCCTCCAGATTATGCCGAAACCGGAATTCATGGAAAAACAAAAGCTGGTTTTCATGCTGCTGACCAAGTTTATGACTTCTCCGGGAGTGTATAACGTACCAATCAGGGGAACACTGCTCAAGCCGGAGATCCTGTAGATGAACATCGGCTTGCTGGGGGGGAGTTTCAACCCGGTCCACAATGCCCACCTGCGCATTGCCGGGGAGGCGCAGGCCGCCTGTCGACTTGACAAGGTCATTTTTATTCCGGCGGCTGATCCGCCGCACAAACCTCTGGCCGGTAACGTTTCTTTTGAACATCGCGCAATGATGGTTGGCATGGCTATCGCCGGACGTCCGGATTTTGAGCTGTCAACCGTTGAGGCGGAGCGGGGGGGCAAGTCTTATTCTATTGACACGATTCGACAGTTTCGCGAGCGCTCTGCTGGTGATGAACTGTTTTTTATCATCGGCGGGGATTCGTTTCTGGAGATCGGCTCGTGGTATCGCTATGGCGAGATCTTCAGCCTGTGCAATCTGATCGTTGTCGAGCGCCCCGGCTGCCACATTATCAACCCGCTTGATGCCCTGCCGGTTGCCATCAAGGGAACATTCGCCTATGACGACGCAACAGGCCGCCTGACGCATGAATCGGGCAGATCTGTATGGTTTGTCACGGGAACGCCACTGGAGCTTTCTTCGACCGAAATTCGACGGCGTGCCGTTTCCGGCGCCGATATCAGCCGGTATGTACCACCTGACGTAGCAGCATACATCTCGCAGCAAAGGATCTATCACCAATGCCAGTAAAAAAAGCAAAACCTGCCGAAAAGGCGACCCTTACCCCTATCAAGCGCGCGCTCAAATGCGCCGAACTGGCGTATGACAAAAAGGCGTACGATATTTGTGTGCGTGATATCTCCCGCGTATCGTCCATTGCCGACTTCATGGTGATCATCTCCGGCTCTTCCGACAAGCAGAACCAGGCTATATCCGACAATATCCGCACCGGCTTGAAAAAATTCGGCAAGATTAACGATATTGAGGGCGCCAAGGATGGCAAATGGATCGTGATGGATTACGGTGATGTGCTGGTGCATATCTTCCACGATCAGATCCGCCGCTATTACGATCTGGACGGCCTCTGGGGCATGGCGCCGGAAGTCGAACTGGCGGCAGAGATCAAAGCGGCGCGCAGGGAATCCGATTTTTAACGTCGTACCTGAGATCGCAACAGCCAATGAACTCAGAACTCCAAATTCGACAAGAAAAGATCTACCTTCAATTGGATCGTACTGGCTACACAGGATCTGATTATGTGGTCTTGTATCTCTTCTTTAACCACGTCTTGAAACGGCCTCACAGATCGTGGGGCCGTTTCACTGGGTGAGCAGCAGATACTAACTGCCGTTGAGAAATTTCGTATGAAGGTCATTAAGGGATATCTACCCAACCGTATTGAATGTCTGCACCAATTACACCTGCTCTTGACTAACGATATCACTATTGATACCATAAGCCATGCCGAAATTGTCTGACATTATAGAATCAATGCGGAATAACTCCTCGGGAGTTCGCTTTGCCGAACTGTGCAAAGTCTGCGACTACTATTTTGGACCGGCCCGGCAGGCAAGCGGCAGTCATCGGGTGTACAAAACCCCGTGGATCGGCGACCCCAGGGTAAACATCCAAAACGACAGGGGTAATGCAAAGGTATACCAAATTAAACAGGTACTTAGGGCAATAGACCGGTTGGAGAACGAACATGGCGCAGAAAAATGATACACGTGACAAATACACCTACCGTGTGACCTGGTCGGAAGAAGATGCAGAGTACGTGGGGTTGTGCGCGGAGTTTTCAAGCCTTAGCTGGCTGGCAAAAACACCGGAAGGGGCTCTCAAAGGAGTAAGTAAACTGGTAAGCGAGGTTGTTGAAGACATGCGCCAGAATGGAGAAACGGTCCCTGAACCGATTGCAGCCAAGCAGTTCAGCGGCAAATTCATGATCCGTGTGCCGCCGGAAGTCCATCGCCAATTGAGTATCGAAGCGGCTGAAGCGGGCGTGAGCCTCAATCGGTTGGCAAGCGCCAAACTGAGCCATTAGCTTTTTACATCATGGACACTTTTTGCCAAACGCCTCGTTGAACTCCTGATAATCGAACATGGCACATAAAATGATACCCTGGACTTTACATGAACACGTTTCACGAGTATCTTCCGGCATTATGACCGCGCCTCTTGAAGTGAAATCATGAAACTCAAAATTCTCTGGGTCGGCAAGAGCCGTGACCCGTGGGTCAAGGATGCTATCGACGAATATGCCGGCCGCATTCGGCGCTATATGCCTCTGGAGCTGATCGATATCCGTGACGAGAAGGGGGCGGAGGCCGAGGAGATGCGGCGGCGGGAGTGCGAACGGTTGGAGAAGCAGGTTTCGCCTGGCGCGACTCTGATTCTGCTGGATGAGCGGGGCGAACAGCTGGACTCCCCCGGACTGGCCTCCTTTGTCGGCAAACAGCGCGACAGCGGCATTGGTGAACTGATTTTCGTCATTGGTGGCGCCTACGGTTTCTCTGAAGAGTTCCGCCGTCGCGGCAAGCTGCTGGCCTTATCAAAAATGACCTTCACCCACCAGATGGTGCGGGCCTTTCTGCTGGAACAGATCTACCGTGCATTCACCATTTTGAATGGCGAGCCGTATCACCATTAATCCGAAAGGGTATTCCCATGAAAAAACCGCTCCTGCTGATGATCCTCGATGGCTGGGGGATCAACCCCAATCCTGCCCACAACGCCGTTGCCCTGGCAAATACCCCTAACCTGACCGGATATCTGAACGAGTACCCTCATACCTCAATTCTCACTTCAGGTATGGCGGTCGGTCTGCCGGAAGGGCAGATGGGGAATTCCGAGGTCGGACACCTCAATCTGGGGGCCGGGAGGGTGGTGTACCAGGAGTTGACCCGCGTTACCAAGTCCATTCTGGATGGCGACTTTTTCACCAATCCGGTCCTGCTTGATTGCATCGCCAAGGTCAGGGCGGCAGGTGGCAGGCTCCACCTTTCCGGTCTTCTCTCCGACGGCGGCGTACATTCCCACAACACCCACCTGTATGCTTTTCTGGAGTTGGCCAAACGTGAGGGATTGACGGATGTTTTTATTCACTGCCTGCTGGACGGGCGTGATACTCCGCCGCAGAGCGGCGCCGAGTACCTTGCTCAGCTGGAGACCGAGCTTACCCGGATCGGCGTCGGTAAAATAGCGACGGTCATGGGGCGTTATTACGCCATGGACCGTGACAACCGCTGGGAACGGGTCGAGAAGGCCTACAACGCCATTGTTTGCGGCGAGGGAGAGAAGCGTGCTTCAGCGCAAGATGCGATTGAGCAGAGTTATGTAACCGGGGTTCACGATGAATTTGTTGTGCCGGTTGTCATTGCCGAAAATGCCACGCTGGACGACGGCGACGGTTTCATCTTCTTCAACTTCCGCTCCGATCGCGCCCGCGAAATTACGCGGGCACTTGCGCTTGATGATTTCAGCGGCTTTGAGCGGCGCAAACGGGCCACATTGGCAGGGTATGTCTGCCTGACGGAATACGATGCCACCTTTGGTTTGCCGATTGCGTTCGGTGCGACGGAGTTGTCCAACATACTTGGTGGTGTGCTGGCAAATGCCGGACTGAAGCAGCTGCGCATCGCCGAAACCGAGAAGTATGCCCATGTTACGTTCTTTTTCAACGGCGGCGTGGAAACGCCTTTTCCGGGAGAGGATCGAGCCCTGATTCCGTCACCGAAAGAGGTTGCCACCTACGACCAGAAGCCGGAAATGAGCGCCGGACTGGTAACGGACGAGTTGCTGGCACGAATTGATAGCGATGTCTACGACGTGATAATCCTCAATTTTGCCAACTGCGACATGGTCGGGCACACCGGCATCGAATCGGCTGCGATCAAGGCGGTTGAGGCGGTGGATGCCTGTGCCGGGCGGGTGGTTGCCAAGGTGCGTGAAAAAGGTGGCGCCGTGCTGATCACCGCCGACCACGGCAACGCCGAGCAGATGCAGGATGAAAACGGCGAACCGTTTACCGCCCATACCACCAACCCGGTCCGGCTGATTCTGGTTGATGACAGTCGCAAGGATGTGACGCTGCGCGAAGGTGGCCGTCTGGCCGATGTGGCGCCGACGATGCTGAAGATGCTGGGGCTGCCCCAGTCGCCTGAGATGACAGGGGAAAGCCTGTTGTGATGGAGGGAGATGCGGATATGTGGTAAATTTAAAGCCGTCCGGTTCAGCGTTTGTCTGATCGGGCGGTTTGAATCGTTGTTTGTATCGTTGGGAGCAGAGACTATAGAAGGAGCCGGATCAAGAGTTCGTTTTGTTTTGAACGGTAGTACAATGATTTTAAAGGTATGCGGCAAGAATCGAATACAGCGATGAAGACGAATGCTTTAATGATGGCCGAGGCTCATGGAAAGAGCCTGAACCAGTGGGCTGCGGACGTTCTTATGTATGCCAACTGAAATACCGAACAAACTGTTCGGACTGCTGGGACCTGTGGAGAAGGATACCTGCGGACATTTTTATGTGCCGTGGGATGAGATCGATGTGACCTTCAAGCTGGCTACGTATGATTCGCGATCATGTTACCGGTTCGTTTCACATTGAACGCGACGATCTGGAGATGGCGCCGTTTGACGCCCAGGGCGGTTTAGGGAAGGTATATCAATTGTTTGGCAACCGGATGGATGGTTTGCTGGATGAGCTGAATGAGGTGCTGGCGGCATAGTTTCAGGTTATATACCTATTTAATGGGAATAAATTTGATATATATGCAGATATATGCTAAGTACGCTTTGTATTTATTGGGGTTATTATCTGATTAGGATGCCGCTATGAAGGTTTTTTTTGATCGCACCGAGATTCTCAACGTCCTTCACGGCTTCAATCCTTGGTGGTCGGGCAGGCCTTACACCGTGCCAGTTTTTCGGCGGCTGGCATTTGAAACATGCTGCTCATATCTGGAAGATTCCTCACTTCGTCGGGCAATTCTCCTCTCAGGGCCGCGTCGAGTCGGCAAAACAACAATCCTGACCCAGATTGCTAACAATCTGATAAGCAAGAATATTGATCCTAAGTCTATCTTCTACATCAGCCTTGACCACCCCCTTATCAAGCTGCTTAACCTTCGCCAGATTCTTGATATCTATCACGAAGCCGTTTATCCTTTGGGGAAAGGCAGTTTCCTTCTTTTCGACGAAATCCAGTATTCAAAAGAGTGGGAGACTGAGATCAAGCTTCTGGTCGATCATCAACCCAATTATCGAATACTTGCCACCGGTTCCGCCAGCGTAGTGCATAAAGAAAAACTGGCAGAAAGTGGTGTTGGGCGCTGGATAACGGTGCCGATCCCGACTCTGTCATTTTTTGAGTTCGTGCATATCCGTGGCGAACGCCTGCCGGAAATACCTGCAAACTTGAGACTTTCCGATCTGTTTAACAAACAGAAAGGTGAACTTGCCGAAATAGCGACCCGGCTACGGGAGTTGATGCCAGCTTTTCAGCAATATTTGCTGGTGGGTGGATTCCCGGAGACCGCGACCCAGAAGAACATTTCCCTTTGTCAGCGGTTGCTGCGGGAAGATGTGGTTGAACGGGTTCTGAAACGTGACATGACAGCTCTCTTCGGGGTGCGAAATGTCAATGATCTGGAAAAGCTCTTTATCTACCTCTGTTTGCACAGTGGCGGGATTGTGGCTCACAAAACCTGTGCCGATGCTCTGGAAACGTCTGCGGCAACCGTTGCCAATCACCTTGCACTACTGGAACAGGCCAATCTCATCTACCGCTTGCCGCCTGCCGAAGTAGGCGGCAAGCGAGTTCTCAAGGCTCGAAACAAATACTATCTGGTTGATGCCGCCTTGCGCAATGCCGTACTTTTGCGCGGCGAGGAAATTCTTACCAATGCCGATGAGATGGGAACAATAGTCGAAACCACTGTGCTGCGGCATCTCTATGCCTATTACTATCGGGACACTCCGGAGATTGTCTACTGGCGTGACCCGGCAACGCAAAAAGAGGTGGATGTCATTGTCCGCAGCCCGAAATATATTCTACCGTTCGAGATCAAGTATCAGGAGAACCCAAACCTGCGCGAATCGAGCGGCCTCGTCACCTATTGCCGCCTGGAAAAAGTGGAACAGGCGTACTGGGTCACCAGACAGGACAAGGATTTTGGTGTGACCGAGTTTGAAGGACTGGAAACCAGATTTTTGAAGGTACCAGCGCATATACTTTGCTATCTGCTGGGACAGTCAGAACGGTTGTTGTGGAACTGAAATAATTATGGGGCAACCTTCTCCTTCCAAAACATATAACATCAAAAATCTTGGGTTACCGTTCTTTCAAGGTAAAGCCGAATTTGGTGCAATTTATCCCACTATTGACAAACAGCAAACGTGGGCTACTTGTCTCCTGAAACTAGAAGTTACCACAGTCTCTGTAATCTCAAGGAGGTTTATATGAAAACACGCGGTATAATCGGCACCGACCAGCAATTCCCCATCGGCAAGATCGTCTGTCTGGCGCGCAACTATGCCGAACACGCAAAGGAACTGGGCAACGAGACCCCGGCGGCGCCGGTGCTGTTCATGAAACCGGCTTCGTCGGTGATTGGCGATGGCGAGACGGTACGGATACCATCGTACTCGCAGGAGTGCCATTACGAGGTGGAATTGGCGGTATTAATTGGTACGGAGACGCGCAATGTATCCGCCGCTGATGCCATGCAGCATGTCGCCGGATACGGCGTGAGTATCGATATGACACTGCGCGACGTGCAGAATCAGCTCAAAGCCAAGGGATTGCCGTGGGATATCGCCAAGGGGTTCGACACCGCCTGCCCGCTGTCCGACTTTATCCCGGCTGCGGCGGTGCCTGATCCCCATGCCTTGAATCTGAAGCTGGCGGTCAATGGTGAGGGGCGGCAAGATGGCAGCTCCTCCGACATGATCAACCGCATTCCGCAGATTATCGCCCATATATCAGGCATCTTCACACTCAATCCGGGCGATGTCATTCTGACCGGCACGCCTGCAGGGGTCGGCCAGGTACGTGCCGGCGACGTTATGACAGCAGAGATCGTTTCGGTCGGGCGGTTGGTCATACCGGTAGCGTAACGCAACAGGAAAACCATGCGTAGTAATCACTTTACACAAAAAAAAAGACTGCCCCGGTTCATCCGTCTGCTGAAACGGTTGCGCCCCCTGGAATTGCCGGTCACCCACCGTCACAATAGCGTCGAACTTTTCCATGGCGGGCGACAGTTTTTTGATGCGCTTTTTTTCGCCATTCGTGCTGCGCAACATACCATCCTGCTGGAATACTACCTGATTCATCACGATCAAATTGGTACCAGGCTGGCGACTGAGCTGGCGGCTGCCGTAGAGCGCGGGGTTACAGTCAAGTTGATTTACGATTATATCGGCTGTCTTGATACTCCAACCTCCTATTTCAATAACCTTTCCAGGCAAGGGGTCATGCTGCTTGCTTTTAATATCCCCTCCTTCAAGCGCGGATTTTACGGATTCGATAAACGTGATCATCGCAAGATGGCCATTGTTGACGGAGCGTTGGCTTTTCTGGGGGGCTTCAACGTCGGAGATGAATATGCCGGGTGCGTAGCCAATAACCTGAACTTTCGAGACTTGGGTTTCAGTATACGTGGTGAGGCGATTTGCGAGCTGGTGGCAATCTTTCATGAAACATGGAACGGAGAACGGGATGAGAGTGTTGCGCTGACAACGACAGAATGGCCTCGAAACCCCGATAGCAATGTTGGGGACGCAGCGGTCAATATCATCAGCGGCGGGCCTCGCCATCGGCGTTTCTATATTCGTGAGGCGTTTCAGGTAAATATCGCATCCGCTGCCGAGGAGATCCTGATTGCCACGCCGTATTTTGTGCCCGGCCCGCGTATTATCCGTGCAATGTTGCGGGCGGTCCGCCGGGGCGTGCGGGTACGATTGTTGTTGCCTGCCCGTAGCGACGTACCGCTGATGCTGCTGCTCGGGAGAAGCTCGTATGCGACGCTGCTCAGGGGCGGGGTTCAGATTTTTGAACTGGAGCGGGAGATCCTGCATGCCAAGGTGATGCTTATCGATGCCGAGCGGACGGTCATCGGTTCGGCCAACCTCGATCAACGAAGTTTTCATCGCAATTACGAGATCAACTGTCTGGTGGATAACGTCCATTTTGGCGGGCAGATCCGGGAGCTGTTGCTGGAAGAGATTGACGTGGCCCGTCAGGTGGAGCTGGATGTTCACGAGCGGCGCGGCTTTTTGATCAGGATCATGGAGCGGGTGGTCAGTCTGTTCGGGTGGTTTTTGTGACGGTCGGCCTGATCGACAGCCATTGCCACCTCGACCTGGAACCGCTCCACTCCCTGCTGCCGGACATTATGCGGGAAGCTGCTGCTGCCGGTGTGCGCGGCTTTATCGTTCCCGGTGTACACCCCGATGGCTGGGGGGGGATCATGGCGGTTGCGGCACAGGATGCGCGGATCATTCCGGCATATGGCATTCATCCGATGCATGCGGGAACTCTGAATGATCACGTTCTCGTCAGGTTGTCAAAGCTGGCCGTGGGGGGAATTGCCATCGGAGAGACCGGACTCGATCCTTCCTGTGCGGTGCCGCTTGAGCAGCAGGAACGGGTGTTTCGGGAGCAGCTCCGGGTAGCCGTCACGCTGCAGTTGCCGGTGCTTATTCATTGCCGCCAGGCGTTTCAAAGGGTCGTGACGATACTGCGCGAAGAGCGTGCCGATCGGGTAGGCGGGATCATGCATGCTTTTTCCGGCTCGCTGGAAATGGCGCGCGAGTTCATCCGGCTCGGCTTCGCCATCTCGATTTCCGGGACGGTGACCTGGAATAATGCCGTTAAACCGCTACGTATTGCCCGTGAGATCCCTTTGGAACATCTGGTGCTGGAAACCGATGCCCCCGATATGACCCCGGAGCGGTTTCGCGGCACGTTCAACCGTCCGGCCTGGTTAACGGAAACGGCGCTTCGGGTAGCGGTATTGCGAGATATAGGCCTTGATGAAGTCACCAGCGTAACAACGTCTAATGTGATACGAGTACTGCGGTTGGAGGGTACTGCTCATGAAGCTGTATTTTAACGGATTCTGTGGTAGTATCAGTTCGAAGCAAGCGCCGATACATCAATACAAATAGGTTAGGAGCACTTCCATGAAATTTGCCCTGTTACTGCTTTCCGGATGTGTGGTCACTATCAGCGGGTGTGCCATGTTTACCGCCTGGAAAAGTATTCCTCCTCCGGGGGGGTGTGACCAGTGCCATACCACGACAATAAACGCCAACTGGCAGGCGACCTATAAACCGGTCAACATTCCTGATGAGCGCGGTCGCCTCGTCTTTCAGACACCCGAATACAATCAGCCGAATCTGGGGGGACAGCAGTCGCCGCTGGAAGAGAAAAAAGTTGATGAACTGGCCTGCTTTGAATGCCATAAGTCCCCTACTCCGTCTCATAAGGAGCATAAAGGGCGCTTCCATCATTAAACTCTCTCCCCTTCGCGGCTGAAGCGATAGCCGACCGCGCGCACCGTCTGAAAATGGTGCGGGTGCGCGGGGTCCGGCTCAAAGTATTTTCGTAGCCGGACAATAAAATTGTCCAGTGTCCTGGTTTCGGTGCCGCTGCTGTATCCCCAGACGGACTGAAGCAGATCGCTGCGATGGATGGCGAGCCCCTCTTTCTGGAAAAAAAGTGACAGTACCCGCACTTCCATCTCGGTCAGGTCAATCTCCCCTTGCGCCGTTTTTGCCCGGTATGAAAGCAGAAATACCTCGTTATTGCCAAAACGATACCCCTCCTCAACCGGCTCAGGTCGATACCATGAAGAACGTCGCAGCATCCCTTTGACACGCAGCAGAAATTCCACCAGGTTGAACGGCTTGGTAAGGTAATCGTCGGCGCCGTTTTCCAATCCTTCTACCCGGTCGGCGTCGTCGGAGCGGGCGGTCAGCATCAGGATGGGAACACGCGGGTCGAGTGTCCTTATGGCGTGGCATGCCTGAAAACCATCCATACCGGGGAGCATGACATCCAGAATAACCAGGTCGAAGTGCTCAATCTCAAGTGTTGCGAGGGCCCGTTCGGCAGTCTCAAAATGGCTGACCCGCAGTCCCTCTTCTTCCAGATTGAAACAGATGCCGCGCGCCAGATGAATTTCATCTTCAACCAGCATGATATGTGGTTTGTCACCAGTCATTCGGAGTACCTCACGCTGCAGGAAATTTTACAGTAAACGTGCACCCTTTGCCCGGTCCGTCGCTGGTTACGCCGACCGTGCCGCCATACCCTTTTATTACGGATTCCACGATGTAGAGACCAAGACCGGTGCCGCGAACGTTGTCGCCGGGAGGCTGGGCCCGATAAAACCGTTCGAATACCTTTTTGAGTTCTTTCCAGTCAAGTCCCCGACCATGATCCTGCACCGAGAGTTGCAGCCACGTCCCGGTTTTGACCAGTCGGACTGATAGTTCCGGGCTTTGCGGCGAATAGAGTACCGCATTTTCAAACAGGTTGCGTACCACCATGCTCATCTCTTCAGGATCGACCATCGCCTTCAACTCCGGGGGGGCTTCGAATGAAATACTTCCCCCCTGCGGCAAGGTACTCCGTTCTCGCTCGACATGTTCGCTCACCAGGAGCGACAGATCGGTCAAGCGTCGCTCAGTTTGTTTACGGCGCTGTTCCAGGCGGGCGGCCATCAGCAGATTGTTGATCAGATAGTGAAGCCGGTCGGTGTCGGCCAGCATGGTACTGACAAAAGAATCCAGGCGCTCTTCGGACGGCTTGCGGAGCCGGATCGTCTCAAGGTGAAGCTGGATGGAAGCGAGTGGAGATTTCAATTCATGGGTCACTTGGGAGATGATGTTGCGTTGCTGCAGATACAGATTCGACTGGCGGTTCCAGTAGACAAAGATCACGTATACGCCGATCAGGATCAGCACCAGCATGACCAGTCCTTCGACCATGACCGGCCAGTTGGCTCCCTGTCCGAGCAGTTCGGGGCGGTATTTTTCAGCCAGTTGGCTGAACTCACGGTGTTTGCCGATAAACCAGTAGATCCAGAACACAACCACGGTGATCCAGACCAGTTGGATGGCAATCAAGGCCATGATCGGATGGAAAATTCGGCGAATAATATTCATGATTTCTATGCCTTATGATATGACATCTGCGTGGCCGGCCGGTTGAGCGCGTGCCGAAATAGCGACTCTGTTTTTGCATGCTTGTGCATGCAAAAGCTTTCTGCTATCTTTGCGATTCTGAAACAGAGTTATAAATACCTTACGGAGTATAAGTCAATGGTAAGTACCAGTGTCGATTTTAAAAAACTTAACCGGCAGATGATGATCTACCGGATCGTTCAAAGTATATTAACCGGATTGTTGATCGTTCTGGCCATCGTTTTCCAGGGGCGGTTCGCCGCCCTTCACAAACCGGAACAGTTTATCAGCAGCATAGTGGCTGCTATCGCGGTGCAGCTGCTGTTGATTTATCCGGTCTACCGGCTGGCCTGGCGCGATGCCGGTGTGGAAATCGAAGGATGCCAGCCACAGTTAACTACCGCGCAGTTGGCCGCGCTCCGCAAAAAACGGCTGATCGGTGATCTCTGGAAATTCTGCGGCGTGGCATTCTTTGTGGTTTTTGTTACGCTTGTGCCGGATGCCAAAAAGGCGGCCGGGGCGCCGCTGGTTCTTGCTGCCACGATATTCTCGTTCCTGTTGACCTGCCTGATGTATTTCCAGTGTTTCAACTTCAGCGCTAAAAAACGGATGAAGGCGCTCTGAAGAACGTCTCCATCTTGCCAAATATCTCTGCTGAATCCCCTTTGATAATTTCCGTGTCCGGCAGCGATCGGAGAAAAATTCTGCCGTAACTCTTGTTAAGCACGCGCCGGTCAAGAATCAGTACCGCACCGCGGTCATCGTGACTTCGGATCAGACGACCAAAACCCTGACGGAATTTGATAACCGCCTGGGGTACGGAGAAATCGCGGAACGGGTCGCCGCCATCCTCCTTGATTTTTTCGGCTCGCGCTTGTTGCACCGGTTCGGTCGGCACCTGGAACGGAAGTCGGGCGATGATGACAAGTCGGAGCGCCTCCCCCTTGACATCGACACCCTCCCAGAACGAATCGGTGCCGAACAGTACGGCGTTTCCCTCCCTGCGGAACTGGGTCAGCAAGGCATGGCGTCCGGTTTCCCCCTGTTTGAGCGAGGTCAACCCGAGTCGTGCCAGTGCGGGTGACAGCGTCTGGAATACCCGGTTAAGAAGATCGTAGGAAGTAAAGAGGATAAAGGCACCACCGCGCGAGATCGTAACTGCCTTAAGAATATGATGCTCCAGCGCTTCCCGGAAGCCGGGCGCTGTCGGTTCCGGCATCTCTTCGGGCACCGCGACGAACACCTGGCGTACATAGTCAAATGGCGATGCCAGCTGCAGTTCGTTGAGTCGCTCTTTGGGGAGCAGGCCGAAGCCGGTGCGTTTTTTGAGATAGCCGAACTGCCCGCCTACCGTCAGCGTCGCAGAGGTGACGATAATAGTTTTGAGCTTGTCGAAGACGCTTTCTTTCAATTGCGCCGAAATGTCGAGCGGTGCGGCGGTGAGCCGGGCCTGGACGCCGCGATTGTTGCGCCGGGTTTCAATCCAGCGGCAGTAGCCTTCAGCTTCGGTCGTAAAGAACAGCAGCGCATCGGCCATCGCTTGCAGTCGTCCCTCAATTCCTCCCGTATCGAGCAGCTGGTCGGCGAGTTTCTCCAGCAACTTCTCCGGCAGATCTTTCGAGCGGCGCAGCAGGGTGCGGAGCGACGAGGTGTAATCATTGACGGCATCAGCCAGCGCGTGCAGCCGCTGCCGGCACTCCTGCCAGAAAGGGGTACGCTCCACCTCGGGAATGATCCGTAGTTTCTGCTCCCGGCCAGCGTCTCCCCTCCCCTCCTGTTCCACGCGTACCGCCAGCCAATCCATGGTCTGCTCGGTCATCCTGGAAAGATCATGGGCCTTGGGAAGCAGATGGCTCTCCAGCAGTCCCGACAATTCGGTATAAAGCCCTTCCTGAGATTCCGGCAGATCACGGGTGATACGGGTGGAGATGAGTGTCAGCAGTCCGGCACGACCCATTTTGTGCGGTACAAGCCGCTGCAGCTGTTTGAGGATGCCGCTGCGGGTAATGGCCAGCGACAGATGGCTGGTGGCAACATCCTCCAGATGATGCCCCTCGTCGAAGATCAGGCGGGCAAACGGGGGAAGTATGGCGGTGGCGTCATACCCGGTCTCTTTGCGCAGAACTATATCCGACAGCAGCAGAGCGTGGTTTACCACCAGTATCCGGGCGGCGGAAGATTCGCGCCTGGCCCGGTAAAAGAAGCAGCGGCCGAAATGCTTGCAGCGTGACCGGCCGCATTGGTCAGCTTCGCAGCAGATCTCCTCCCAGGTGGCGCTATGCGGTGTGAAGGCCAGATCGCTGCGGCAACCGTCCTGACTGACGTGGCTCCATTCGATGATAGTGGTCAGCTCGGCGGAGGCTTCATCGGGAAATAGTGATGGTTCCGCCTCGGCATGTTCAAGCTTGCGCAGGCAGGCGTAATTACTGCGCCCCTTGACCAGCGCAGCCTTGAACTCCACGGCGGAGTTGCGAGACAGGAAGGGAAGATCTTTTTTTATCAGCTGTTCCTGCAGGTTGATGGTGTTGGTTGATACCACGACCCGTTCATTATTGCGTACGGCCCAGAGAATGGCCGGAATCAGGTACGCCAGTGATTTGCCGGTGCCGGTACCCGCCTCGACCAGTACCACCCGCTCCCTGTTGAACGCCTCGGCAACCGCACAGGCCATTCGCACCTGTTCATCACGCTGCTCATATCCTTTCAGGTGGGCCATCATGCCATCGGACGCAAAGACACGACCGATTTCTTCCAGCGAGAGCAATTCACCCTTCCTCTCGGTGAATGGGGTGACAACCTGATAACAACGGCTGCAGTCGTTGTTGATAATGGTAAAACCGATCCCCTGATTACCGCAGACCGAAGCGATGTCCATGTCGGCGGATGACGGCGTCAGATCGCCGGAGGGGTGATTATGAATAACGATGTCGCCACTCGACGCACGGGTGATGATGGCAGGCACGGCCACCTTGCTGCCTCGGGCGATGGTCTCGGCTTCGTAGACGATGCCGTCGACATTGGTGCGACCGATGAAGAAGATCTCGTTACCGTTTGCGGTGATGATTTCGTGGCGCATCAGGGCGCGGCAGTCGGAGGTGAATTGATTTTCCATAAGGTGCAGCAGCATAGCACAGTCCATGAAAAAAGGCACAGGGGAAACCGGGGGCTTATAATGATCGCTGTTGTGAAAAAGCGTAAATCATGGCATCGTACTCCGGACAGAAACTATCTAACGAGCAGAGGAGTCCTTATGTCCTTCCGCACAATTGAATGGCTCGATGACACCGTGGTTATGATCGATCAGACCCGCCTGCCGAGTGAGGAGGTCTACAATACCTATACCGATTATCAGTCGGTTGCCGAGGCAATCAAGGGGATGATTATCCGGGGGGCGCCGGCCATCGGTGTGGCTGCTGCCATGGGGGTTGCGCTGGGGGCGCGGGCGATCATCGCCGATACTCATGAATCATTTTTCCGCCAGCTGGACAATGTTTGTGAGGTGTTGGGGCGTACCCGGCCGACGGCGGTAAACCTCTTCTGGGGACTGGAACGGATGAAACGGGTCGCAGAGGCAAACCGAAGCAAGGGCCTCGATATTATCCGCGAAGCGCTTAAAAAGGAAGCGATCAGGATCGAACAGGAGGATCTGACCATTTGCCGGAATATCGGCAAGTGGGGCGCCACTCTGATTTCGGAAGGTGCTACGGTTTTGACCCACTGCAATGCCGGAGGGCTTGCTACTGCCGGGTACGGTACCGCGCTGGGTGTTATCCGTGCCGCACATGAAGCGGGGAAGAAGATCCAGGTGTTTGCCGACGAGACCCGCCCCTGGCTGCAGGGAGCCCGTCTGACCGCTTGGGAGTTGATGAAGGATGGCATTCCGACGACGTTGATTACCGACAACATGGCCGGGTTCTTTATGAACCGTGGCGAGATCAGCTGTTGCGTTGTCGGCGCGGATCGGATCGCTGCCAATGGTGATACTGCCAACAAAATCGGTACCTATTCCGTAGCGGTACTGGCCAAAGAGAACAACATCCCGTTTTATGTTGCCGCGCCGGTGTCGACTCTGGATTTGACCCTCTCCGACGGCAGTAAGATCCCGATTGAAGAGCGGCCGTTCAGCGAAGTTACCCACATCAAGGGGAGTATGATCGCACCCGAAGGCATCCGGGTACGTAATCCGGCCTTTGATGTTACGCCGTCCAGATATATTACCGCGATAATTACCGAGAACGGCATCGTCTCGGGTGACTACCGCAACGGACTGCGCAAGGTTGCGGGAAGTTGATATGCATATAGACCGGTTTTTTCATAAATTCGACAGGATCATTTCGATCTCCGATCCTCCTCGTCAGCTTCAGGAACTTGCCGAGCTTCTGGAGTCTCACGGTTTTCAGTTCGGTACCCGGAGTGCGGATAATGTCCTGTTGCTCCGGCATGTATTCCCCGTTGAAACGTTGCATCACATAGTCATCAACGCGCTTATGACCCCCTCCCCCGATCAGGCACTGAACTCGTTCGAGCGGTTGGTCGGGGTCGTCGCCCCCGATACCTTGTCCGCACTGTCCGAACGGAAGAAGCGGCTGGCCCAGTATATTCTGCTCTGCGGGTCATCTCCGTTTCTGGTAAGCCTGATGTACAAAGCTCCCGACATTGTCCGCTGGCTGTTTCTGGAGAACGGTATTGATCTTTCCCGCTCCGCCGAAGAGATGCTGACCGCCGTGCAGGCCACGGTGGATGAATCGGCCGATTTTAGCGCCCTGCAAAAGGCACTGCGCTGTTTTAAACGGAATGAAATTGTGCGCATAGCCGCACGAGATCTGAATGGTCTGGCGCCGCTCGAAGAGGTTATGGGGGAACTTTCTGAACTTGCCTCTGCAACGTTGCAGGTTGCCTGCCGGGTCTGCCGGAACTGCCTGATACGCGACTACGGGGTTCCGTTGGCGATACGGGAGGGTGCGGCCCCCCGCGAGGCGGAATTCACCGTGATTGGTATGGGGAAACTGGGCGGATGGGAGCTGAATTTCTCTTCCGATGTCGACATAATCTATTTCTACGAATCGGATAAAGGGGAAACAGCCGGCGTAGAAACCGGTTCCGCGCACAGAAAAGGGATCATCTCGCTGCATGCATTTTTCAATAAACTGGGAGAGATGATCAGTAAAGCGCTGTCACAGGTGACGGAGGATGGTTTTGTGTTTCGGGTTGACGTTGGTCTTCGCCCCGAGGGAAAATCGGGCGATATGGCTGTTTCTCTTCGCTCGGCCGAGATCTACTATGAATCATGGGGGCAGTCGTGGGAACGGACCGCCATGTTGAAAGCCAGGCCGGTAGCAGGTTCGCTGGCATTGGGCGAGCAACTGCTCAAAACCCTGCAGCCGTTTATTTACCGCAAATATCTCGATTACAACCTGATCGAAGATATGAAGCAGATGAAGCAAAAAATCGACGCCTCGCTGGCCCGTTCCCGGGAAGGTGAGATCAATCTCAAGCTTGGCCGGGGGGGGATTCGTGAAATCGAGTTTTTTATCCAGGCGTTGCAATTGGTGTATGCCGGCAAAAACCCGAAGCTGCGGGAACGCAACTCGCTCAAAGCCCTGGACGCACTTTTGACGGCAAATCTACTGGCGGTTGACGACCATGGCAAGCTGCGGGAGGCGTACCGTTTTCTCCGTTCGGTTGAACACCGGATTCAGGTGGTGCAGGAGCGACAGACTCACAACCTTCCGTCCAAAGAGGATGAAATGATTGCCCTGGCGCGTCGTAGCGGCTTTCTTCGCGCCAACGGACGTGCGCGGTTCAGCCAGGTATTGGAAGAGCATCGTGCTAATGTTTCCTTCATCTATGGTACCCTGTTCCATTCGAGCGATGAAAAGCTGGAGCACGACGTTCATCCGCAGGTTCTGTTTCTTCTTGATCCGAAGGCTGATTCTGATCTGGTCAAGGATATGCTGGAAGAGCGCCGCTTTGAGGATATCGAGCGAGCGTATGACAATCTGATCTCTTTGCGAAGGGGGCCGGTACGAGCCAATTTGACGGAACGGAGCCGCCGCACCCTTGAGAAGATCACCCCGTTGATGATCCAGGAAATTTTCGAATCACCCGATCCCGATCTGGGTTTGACCAATCTGGAGCGTTTCATGGCGGTTGTTGCCACCCGTCCATCCTATTACGCTCTGTTGGCCGAAAATCGCGCCACAATCAAGTTGCTGGTGTCACTGTTCGGCATGTCGGAATTTCTTTCCAAAATTCTGATCAACCATCCGGAACTGCTCGACAGCCTGTGTGCCCGTAATGGTGCCTCCGTTATCAAAACAAAAGAAGCAATGGCGGAAGAGTTGGAAGTCCTGCTTGATCAGGGTGATAATTTTGAAGATCATCTGAACATTCTGCGACGCTACCGTAACGAAGAATTTCTCCGTATCGGCCTGAATGACATTCATGGCCACTTGCAGCAGGGAGAGATTACTTCGCAACTCAGTTTGCTGGGTGAAGTCTGTCTGGCGGCGGCGTTCCGGCTGGCTGTTGCCGAACTGCACCGGTTCGGTCGGCCGACGTATCACTCTATGGGGAACAGTACCGTCGCATATATGGCGATCATCGCCATGGGAAAGCTGGGAGGGGGAGAGCTCAATTACCACTCGGATCTGGATATTATTTTTGTCTATGATCATCAGGGGTATACGGACGGCGAAAAGCAGGTTTCCAACCACGAATATTTTGCCAAACTGGCGCAGAAGATCATATTGATCCTGACCACGCAGACCCGCGAGGGGTATGTATACAAGATAGACACCCGTCTGCGGCCATCCGGGAATGCCGGCCCGCTCGTGACTTCGCTGGAGTCCTTTCTCGACTACCATCGCAAGGAAGCGCAGATCTGGGAGCGGCAGGCTCTTACCAAGGCTCGCGTGGTATTTGGCGATGAGCGATTGGCTGGCCAGTTGCACGATATTATCCGTGAGACGATCTACGGCACAACGATAGACGAAGAAGGACGCCAGGAAATTCACCGTTTGCGGATGCGGATGGAAAACGAATTGGCCCGTGAGAAGGACGGCAGTTACAATATCAAAACCGGTCGGGGGGGGATGGTGGACGTGGAATTTGCCGTTCAATATCTGCAATTGCGCGAGGGATACCGCTCCTCTGAGTTGCGTACGCCTAGTACGGTCGTGGCGCTCAAGGAGATCAGCACGCTGGGGCTGTTGCCAGACGGCAGCGCCCAAACCTTGCTGAGTGGTTACAAATTTCTGCGTAAACTTGAAAATCGTCTCCGTATTATACACGACTACTCGGTCAACGATCTCTCTGGATCGAGAGTCTACCTGAACAAACTGGCGCGTCGTATCGGGTATGATGCGACACTGAATAATCCCGGCGCCGCGTTGATCTGCGATTATGAGGATATTACGGGGAAAATCCGTGAGGTGTTTGACCGGCTGTTTGAAGTTGAGGAATAGTAACGGCGAAATCAGTTTATAGAAAAGTGTTTTATGCTCTTGACTTTGTCGACTACGATGGTAAATTGGGAAAACATTCATGTAAAACAATAGATAATTGTCCATGAAAAGCCAAACTGCCTGCGAAGGCAGGGCGGAAAGCTGCGGATCTTGAATTAAGATAGCCGGGCTGCCACGGAACAATCCGGGCAGACTCGGCCTTTTTTTTGGAGTATCCATGCTGTCAGCCATAAAATTATACGATGCCCATAATACCGGTGCGATGAAGTAATAACGCTCCAACTCAAAAGGATAAACCCATGAAAAAATTTACCCGACAGATGCTGTTGGTAACGATTGTGCTGATGTTGCCCCTCCTGGCGCCTCTCGCGGCGCAGGCGACCGTTATCGCTGCGGGTAAGGCGCATACCGTGGCGCTGAAAGGCGACGGCACGGTGTGCGCCTGGGGGGATAACGCCTTCGGCCAGCTTGGCGACGGTGCCACTGCGAACAGTTCCACTCCGGTGCAGGTTAGCGGGGTGATCGGTGTTACGGCAATCGCTGCCAGTTACTACCACACCGTGGCGCTGAAAGGTGACGGTACGGTCTGGGCCTGGGGATATAACAACTCCGGCCAACTCGGCGATGGCACCTCCACGAACAGTTCCACTCCGCTGCAGGTAAGCGGGTTGACCGGTGTCACGGCAATTGCCACCGGTCAGCTTCACTCCGTAGCACTGAAAGGCGATGGCACGGTCTGGGCCTGGGGGGAGAACTCTTCCGGCCAGCTTGGCAACGGGACAACCGCTACCAGTTCTACGCCGGTACAGGTAAGCGGGCTGAACGGCGTTACGGCAATCGCCGCCGGATTTACCCACACCTTAGCGCTGAAAGGCGACGGCACGTTGTGGGCCTGGGGGGAGAATGTCTCCGGCCAGCTCGGCAACGGGCTCACCACGAACAGTTCCACGCCGGTGCAGGTAAGCGGGGTGACTGGCATCTCGGCAATCGCCGCTGGTCAGTTCTACAGCATGGCGCTTATAGGCGATGGCACGTTATGGGCCTGGGGTGATAACTCCTCCGGCCAGCTCGGTAACGGGCTGACCACGAACAGTTTCACGCCGGTGCAGGTGAACGGGGTGACCGGTGTTACTGCAATTGCCGCCGGCGAGCTCCACGCTGTGGCGCTTATAGGCAACGGCACGTTATGGGCCTGGGGTGATAACGTCTCCGGCCAGCTCGGTAACGGGCTCACCACGAGCAGTTCCACGCCGGTGCAGGTAAGCGGACTGACCGGGGTCACGGCAATCGCTGCAGGCAGTTACCATGCCGTGGCGCTGAAAAGCGACGGTACGGTGTGGGCCTGGGGGAAAAATGACTCCGGCCAACTTGGAGACGGGACTGCTTCGACCCGTACCACGCCGGTGCAGGTAACCGGGGTGATGGTCGTTTCACTTCCAGCTCATGGGCATATACTCGACGCCAACACGGTTGCTCTCTGGCGTATGAATGAAACCTCCTCTTCCGCCAACGCCGTTGATGAAACAGGAAATTACACCCTCACCCAGTTCGGCAACCCGGATGTAGTCACGGGACGAATCGGCAATGGGCGTCTTCTGGACGGGGCCACCAAGTATTTCCAGAAGGCCGGAGATGCCGATTTCGGAGCTGCCATGAATGGCGATTGGACCTATGAGGGGTGGGTATATCTCAATCCAGCCTTTAGCGTGGGGGGCACTCTCTTTGTATACAATGGGTTGGCATTTTCATTCAATCAACCTGACACCATTCTTGCCTCTATCGGAATTTCGGCGGACAGGAAAATTTTTTGGCAGCAAAGTCAAAACACCTCCAGCCTTACGGAAATTTCTTCAAATGCTGTCCTCGATACGGGGAAATATTACCATATTGCTGTTTCGAGAACCGCGCAGGGAGGTAACCTCTTCACTTACCGGATGTATGTAAACGGTGTCATCGACACGACGTCAACCGACGTTGCCGGGATCTCCTATTCTGTGTCCGGAGCCTCACACTACATCGGCCTGGGGAATTACACCGACATTTCAGGATTCGGGGTAGGCAGCAGCGTACTCAATGCCCGCCTTGATGATACCCGCATCAGTAAAGTAGCCCGCTCCGCTACGGAAATTTTTGAATCCTACCAACGGGCTGTAACGCTTACGGTTACTGATACCACGCCACCCATCGACGGCGTTATTGCCACCACCCCCGGAAACGGGCAGGTTGCCCTCTCCTGGACCGCCGCCACGGATAATGTCGGCGTAACCGGCTACAAACTTGTCTACGCCACCGGAGTCACTCCCCCCTCTGACTGCAACGGCGGAACCGTGCTCTATAGCGGCACAAACATCTCCTATAGCCACACCGGTCTGGCCTCCGGGACCCAGCACGCCTACCGTGTATGCGCCACCGACGCGGCGGGCAACTGGTCGGCAGGTGCAACCGCAAACGCAATGACCGGCAGAGCCTGCGTCACCGCGCCTTCCGGCCTCATCGGCTGGTGGAAGGGGGAAGGAAACGGCAACGACCAGTTGGGCCCGCATAACGGCACCCTGAACAGCGTGGCCTTTGCCCCCGGGAAGATTGGGCAGGCGTTCAGTCTTAATTCAAACGGTTATGTCGATCTGAATGTTCCGGCTATCGATACAACGTTGGGACATAACGTTACAGTAACCTTCTGGATGTATTGGAACGGCGGCAACTATAACGAGCCGATCGGTTTCCCGCAATATTGCCTGTATCTGAGAGATGGCGGTTTCGGGTTCAATACCAATCACGGCGAGGTATACGGCATAAGCAGCACAGGACTGTCAAACCGTTGGGTGTACGTTACGGCGGTATTCAATAACGGTTCTACGACAAGCAGTCAGCTTTATATCGATGGTGTGCTCCAATCCTTGTCCGCTCGACTCGGGAGCATCTATAACGGTGCTTCCGTTGACGCACACTTCCAGATAGGCGGCCAGCCAGGGTATGATACCACTCAGTATTTGTTTGGCGGTTCTCTCGACGAAGTACAGATGTACAACCGCGCACTCAACGCCACAGAAGTCCAGTCGATTTATGACGCCGGGAGTAACGGGGTCTGTGCTCCGACCTACCCTGTCTTCTACAATGGCAACGGCAGTACCGGCGGAACCGTGCCGAGCGACGGCACCAGCTATGCGCAATATGCTACGGTCACGGTACAGGCCAACATCGGCATCCTGGTGAAGGCCGGCTATGCCTTTGCCGGTTGGAACACGGCGGCGGACGGCAGCGGCATCGCTTATGCGGGGGGGGATACCTTCAGCATGGGTTTGGCCAATGTCACCCTGTACGCCCAGTGGGTGTCCTTGCCTCTGCCTACCGACGGCGTTCTTACCACTACCCCCGGCAACGGGCAGATTGCTCTCTCGTGGACCGCCGCCACGGATAATGTCGGCGTAACCGGCTACAAACTTGTCTACGCCGCCGGAGCTACTCCCCCCGCTGACTGCAACGGCGGGACCGCACTCTACAGCGGAATTAACCTCTCCTATTCCCACGCCGGCCTGGACAGCGGCGCAACCTATTCCTACCGTGTCTGCGCCACTGATGCGGCTGGATACTGGTCACTTGGGGCAACGGCAAACGCAATTACCGGCGAAATATGTGTTGCTCCGTCCGGCCTTGTCGCGTGGCTGCCATTCGACGGCACTGCGAATGATGCGAGCGGAAACGGCAATAACGGAATCGCCGTTGGCGCGACGCTGGCGAATGACCGTTTTGGCAACTCCAACGCCTCCTACACATTCAATGGTTATTCAAACTATATTCAGTTATCGGAAAGTAAGTCACTCGACATCGGCACAGCCGATTTTACGGTATCCGCCTGGATTAAGACGACCACCCAGCAAGGGCGCATTTTTTCAAAAGGGAGTTACGGCTGTACACCGGGATACATGGTCAGAACCGGTGGAGGCAGAGCTTTTTTCGAAGTTTCCGGGGTTTCGGGTCAGGGGTGCATTGTAGGCATCGGTGGGCAGAAAAATGTCGCCGACAACGAATGGCATCTGGTATCTGCGGTACTGAAACGGGATAGTGGGGCACAGATATACGTCGACGGAGTCCTTGATGCACAGAATAGCGTCGTTACCACCGGCGTCGACGTTACGAACGCCAATAATCCGCGGATCGGTATGGACGATCAATCCGGGAATGAACCGTTCGGCGGTTCAATTGATGATGTGCTGGTCTACAACCGCGCCCTTACCGCAGATGAAATAGTCAATATCTACAACGCCCGCGCCAACAGCGTCTGCACCAATCCGTATACTCTCACCGTAACCAAATCCGGCTCCGGGGCCGGAACGGTGAACAGCGTGCCCTCCGGCATCTCATGCGGAGGAACCTGCTCTACCGACTTTGTGAATGGCGCCACCGTCACACTGACAGTGACTCCCGACCTGTGGTCGATATTCACCGGTTGGGGAGACGCATGTAGCGGTACCGGCACCTGTACGGTAACCGTCTCCTCAGCCGCTTCGGTCACGGCAACCTTCGATCAGGACCCGCTCTATCCACATATCGACCAGAAGATATTTCCGAATATTGTAGCTAATAATCAGCCGTTCACTTTCCTCTTGACCTCTCAAGGGGGAACCCCCGGATATACCTATAGTATCACTGACCCGCCGTCATGGCTCACCCTCTCCTCCAGCGGGATGCTCACCCTGACGAACGTTCCAAATGGACAGTACAGTTTTACCGTAACGGTTGAAGATTCAGCCTCCCCAACGAAGAAATCAACATCAAGTATTTTTACCTTTACCTCCTCAGGCGCCTTCCCGCCGGTACGGTTCGTAGCGCCATCAGGAAGCAGTACCGGAAATTGCGACAGCTGGGGCGCCGCATGCGATCTTCAGTATGCCTTAAGCCTCATTCCGTCAGACGTTGAAGGTACCCAGGTATGGGCCAAGGCAGGTACCTATAAGCCTGCGGTGTCGGGAGACAGAAACGCTACTTTCACGCTTAAAAACGGCGTCGCCATCTATGGTGGTTTTGCCGGGACAGAGACCAATCTACCCCAGCGCGATTTCAAAGTAAATCTTACGATACTGAGCGGCGACCTGAATGGCGACGATAACACTACGGTAACCTATACCGACATTAACCGTATTGAAAATGCGTATCATGTCGTTACTGGAAGCGGTACGGACTATTCCGCGGTACTGGACGGTTTCACCATTACCGGCGGACACGCGAACACGGAGTCTCACGATAACGGCGGTACCAATGTTGGTGGAGGGATATTCAATAATGGCGGCTCTCCCACGCTGAAAAATCTCATTATTACGGGGAATACGGCCTACAGCGGCGGCGCAGGGGTTGGGAATTTCAACTCCAGCAGCCCCATTATGACGAACATTACCATTGCCGGCAATATTTCAAACTATGATGGCGGCGGCATAATGAACTGGGAGGGGTCCGGTTCCGACCCGATAATATCTGGCATGACAATAAGCGGGAATCAGGCTCTGCATGGCAATGGTGGCGGCATGTACAACAAAAACAGCCTGCCGCCGCTCACCAATGTCACCATTGCCGGGAACAGTGCCCCGGTTGGAAACGGTGGCGGTATTTACAATGATGGAATTGGCCCGATTCTAAAACATGTTACGCTCACCGGTAACAGCGCCCAGGCTGGCGGCGGCATCTATAATTATAATGCCGGTGGTACCATCTTGACCAGCAGCATTCTCTGGGGGAACTCAGCCGCAACAGGGGCGAATTATTACCAGGTCGGTGCCGTTATGACCGTAACCTACAGCGTCATTCAGGATGGATATACCGGGGATAGAAATATAAGTGCTGATCCGAATCTGGGCACACTAGGCAATTACGGCGGCTTTACCCAGACAATCCCCTTGTTATCCGGAAGTTCCGCCATAGATGCGGCAAGTGCAGCAGCCTGCCCGGCTACCGACCAGCGTGGCGTTGCCCGGCCGTCCGGTTCGGGATGTGATATCGGGGCGTATGAATTTGTCGCCAACGCTACTACATTTATTATAACTTCAACGGCTGGAGTAAATGGAACAATTTCCCCCGCCGGAGAGACTGCTGTCGTGTTCGGCACAAATCAGACCTACACGATTACTCCTGCCGCCGGCTACAAGGTTACCGATGTTCTGGTGGACGGTCTGTCAGTCGGCGCCGTTACCGGTTACTCGTTCACAGCGGTTTCAGGCAACCACAGCATCAGCGCTACCTTTGCCATGCAGACAACCTTCAACACCACCACCGATTTCAGCGTCACCACTAATCCCAACGGCGTCTGGTCCTACGGCTGGATGCCGGTCGGCTTCGGCCAGCTTAACCTCTATACAAGCAATAATGGCGTTAACTGGTGGCTTGGCAACATTGGCGGCGACGGAACACCGGCCATTGGTAAAAATACCGGAACAGGTTATGCTAACGGCATCCCGCCAGGATGGCTGTCATTGCACCCCGGACCAGGCACCCAGCCTTCCGTCCTGCGTTTCACGGCGCCTTTTTCAGGTACGATTCACATTACGGGGCAATTTCTTCCCGGTGATGGCGGTTTTATGCAGGTCGCCGTCCGGGTTAACGGACAACAGCAATTTCAGGCGGGAGATTCGGGTAGCTTTGATCTGACTTCGATGGTTGCCGCCGGTGACACGGTCGACTTTACCGTCTATGGCGCGTATTACTCCGGCAACACCCCAATTGACGCTACCATTACCTATACCTTCATCGGATTGGGAGTTGCGTCCACTTCGCCTGCACAAGACGCTTCCGGTGTCGGCGTCGGCAGTTCGATAACCGCGACCTTCAGTGAACCGATTGTAGTCGCTTCCATCAATACTACGACGTTCTCCCTGGGTACTGGTGTGACCGGTACCGTTACCTACAATGCCGAAACTTACACCGCCACTTTTACTCCGGATGTGCCGCTTGCGGTCAACACACGCTATGCTGTGACCATAAAAGGCGGAGCGGATGGTGTTGCCGATCATGCCGGCAATGTTCTGGCCTCGGATTACACCTGGTCGTTCACTACCGGCGCTTCTTCGTGTACTGCGCCTCCGGGCGGCATGCTCACCTGGTGGCCGGGTAATGGGAATACGAACGATGAGATCAGCGGGTTCAATGGTACCTCCGTCGGCAACGTTACGTTTGCGCCCGGCAAAGTCGGACAGGCGTTCAGTTTTGACGGGAACGGTTATGTGGAATCCTTGATAAATATTCCTGAAAACAACTTTACCTTGTCCGCCTGGACAAAAACCGTGCACCCCGGAGGTGTTTTCAGCGTTGTATCGAGTAACGGAAATGATCGTCATATGTACGTGAACGGTCAGGGGTATGCCTGCTTCCGAGTCTATAACGGTTCCGGATGGTGCACGTCCCGAAAAGTGGACGATGACTCCTGGCATCAATGGACCCTGACCGTGGAAGATGGTGTAGGGCAGAAAGCGTACATCGATGGCGTGCCTGCAGGCACAAACCCCTATGATCATTCCGATTTCACGTGGCAAGACCGGATCGTCATCGGTTATTCGGCGGACGGCGGGTATTTTAACGGCCTGATCGATGAAGTCCAGATATTCAACCGCCCCCTGAACCCGGTTGAAATAGCTGCAATTTTCGCGGAAGGAAGCGGCGGTGTCTGTACTGCGCCCACTCTGCCGAATATATCCGCAGTATCACCATCGACCGCTTTTGGCGCTGCGGACATCTGCGGTTCTGCTGCTGAGCCGGTGACCGTCACCGTCACCAATACGGGATTGGCAAACTTGACAATCGGTACTATTGCTTCAGACAACAGCCAGTTTGCCATTCTAAATGACGGCTGTTCCGGCCAAAGCATTGCGGCAGGCGCCGTCTGCACACTCCAGGTAAAATTTTCTCCGACTCATGTCGATTGGCAAACCGCCACGGTAAGTATCCCGTCAAATGCCCCCACTCAACCGACAGTCAAGCTCGGCCTGACCGGCTATGGCAGCTATCCCGTCGTAACTGCTTCGGCGCCATCCCTCTCATTTGCCGAGGTTCAGGGAGGGACACCGGTTTCACAAGAGCTTACGCTCAGCAGCAACAACTCTGCCTGCACCGGCAGCTGGAGCGCCGGCAGCGGCGCCTCCTGGCTCCAGCTGTCTCAAACAACAGGAACAGGCAGTGCCGGAACGGTAACCGCATCGATAAATGCGTCCGGTCTTCAGGGTGGGGTCTACTCGACCAACCTGTATTTCAACGGAACAACGACCATCGGTCAGGGGCTCGCCGGATGGTCGATTCCGGTAACCTTTACGGTCCAGTCGCCCAATATCAGTGCAAACCCGTTATCGCTCAATTTTATTTCAAAGGTGACAAACAGTTCCTATTCGCAGGTCGTCACCATTAGAAATAGTGGCGCCTCGGTACTGCACGTGACGGCGACCACGTTTGGCGGCGACAATGCTGCAGACTTTTCCGTACAGTCGAACAGTTGCGCCGACGCTGTGGGAATCGGGGGCGCATGTACCGTAGCGGTCGTATTCATCCCAACAACCGCTGGAACCAAAAACGCAACACTGCTCATTGCGGCTGATGATCCGGATACACCGTCACTTTCCGTTCAGCTTACCGGAATCGGCCGTACAACTCGCGCCGCCGCCCAGGCGGGGCTCGATTTCCTGATCCCGGCGACAAAGGCATGGGCGGGCGGATCGTGCAACGGCTGTCATGTTCAGGCACAGACGGTCGTGGCCATGGCGATCGGGCGGACTCACCAATATTCCATAGCTACTGCCGATATCAACCAGATCATGGGCACGATGATGGGGGCGTGGCGCGGTTGGGAATCGAGCGGAGCTTTTAGCAACAATGGCGGCCAGCCGTTGACCACAACGCAGTTTGGCGGTCATGCCCTGGCGGTTTATGACGAATTACTGACGAACGGGGCGGATACGGCGCTACCCGCGTACAGTTCGAACCTTGTTACCACTGCCGATTGGCTTTATAGCCAGAGGCAGGGCGATGGACATATTATTCAGGACCACTATGAACCACCAATTGACCAGAGCGATATCATGGCGACGGCCAATGCGATCAGTGTATGGAAACAAGCGTTTGCCCGGACGTCGAATACAAAATATCAGGAAGCCATCAATGCGGCGACAGCGTGGCTGAGGTCTCAAGTCGCTCCTGTTCTGGCGACTCCCGGCAGCTACTTTACCCAGGATAAGACCTATATTGTTCTGGGGTTGTGGTGGTCGGGGGCTACCGAGAGCGATACGGACATACAAAATATCAAAGCACTATTGTTGACGGAACAGCAGTCTGACGGCAGTTGGAAGCTCACGAACGGTGTTTCGGGTGGGACCGCTTATGCCACCGGCCAGGTGCTGTTCGCCCTGAAGCAGGTCGGTCTCGGAGATGCCGATACCGCAGTACTTTCCGGCACGAACTGGCTGATTAACAACCAGGGCGCTGACGGGAGTTGGCAACCGCTGAATTGGCTCGGTGGCCGCCCTTCCGATATCGCCGCATCCATGTGGGCCGTGCTTGGACTCGTTTCGTACGATGTAATCAGCGTCAATATTGTTGCACCTTCCGACGGCAGTCGCCTGCAAAAGGGGAACAACACCATTACGGCGGACGCCACCACCAACCAGACGGGGGGGGCCATCACCGGCATGCAGCTGTTCGTCGACAATATCATGATAACCTCTTCGACCGGTGCGGCGGTTAGTTTCCCCTGGGATACCACAACGGTTGCCGACGGATACCACGACATCAAGGTGGTGGCGACGGACGATAAGGGTGGGACCGGAAGCAGAGCGATTCGCGTTATTACCGGCAATATGCTGATCGGTTCGGTATCGGTCAATCCGAACCCCTTTGACCAGTTGGCCGGAGGCTCAACGACAATCAGCTATTCGCTGATATCTCCACCCGGCATCAACATGGATGTCACCGTTGATATCCTTGATTCCGTGAACAACGGTGGTCAGGATATTCCCGGTAAACTGGTCAGGAACCTTCTTTCGGCCGCTTCTCCACTTCCTTACGGAAACTACCGGCAGGTATGGGACGGGAAGGATGCCGCTTCAACTCTCGTCAACGACGGGTTCTATTTTGCCAGGATAACCGCTACGACCGTTGAATCAGTTCCGGTTACCCAGGTCGTGTACGAAAAAATCGGCGCCTACAATGTGGCACATATTGCTACAATTTCCGGAGTGATTACGAATCAGCAAGATGGAACTCCTGTCGCAAATGCCCTTATTCAGGCGCTTAAAGGAGGGGCGGAGATCTCTTCTACCCGATCCACCGCTTCCGGTTTCTACCGGATCAATCTGCTGTTGCCGGACACCTACGACCTTCGGGTCACCGCTCCCGGCTTCAGGGCAGCTCTTTCACCCACCGGGATAAGCGTGGATGGTGGGGTTGACGGTGCCGACAAAAAGATCGGCCTGAACGTCACCGGCCAAAACTTCCCGCTGAAGGCTGACCAGTATACCCCGGTCATTGCCCCACTTGCGAATATCAGCATAAATGAGGGAGCCTCGCAACAGGTGACGGTGATGGTCACCGACGGTGATGGCGACATAACCGCGATCACCGCATCCGGCCTCCCGGCGTTTGCCACGCTGGTGGACAACAATAACAATACGGCCACTATCACTCTGGCGCCGGGACCGAACAGCTATCGCCCGACTCCGTATGCCATTACGGTTAAGGCAGATGACGGCATGCTCTCCAGCAGCATTGTCTTCACTGTGACGGTTAACGATGCGACCCCTCCGACGACCGGTTCTTTGAAGGCCACGGCTGTCAGCACAACCCAGGTTAATCTGAGTTGGTATGGTTTTACGGATTCCGGTTCGGGGATGGCTTCCGATAACACCTATAAACTCGTTGTGACGCCGGGTACAACGCCCCCTGCAGGGTGTAACGACGGGAGTAGTGCCGTTCTGTATATGGGGGCAGAAACTGTTTTCAGCCAGATACTCGCTGCTCCGCTAACGCAGTATGCGTACCGGATCTGTGCATACGATGCAGCAGGCAACGTATCGAGTGCCATAACTGCGGTTTCCCCTTCCTCCTCTCCCCTCCTGACCATCACGGAATCCGGTTCCGTCGTCGGAAGCGTAACCGCGAATTCCGGAACCCTGGAATGGAACGGCAGGATCGGTACCGCAAATTATCCATTCGGGACGGTAGTCACTCTCACGGCCTCAGCCGGGGCCGGGGCACTATTTACGGGGTGGGACGGCGCGTGCAGCGGTACGGCTCCCACCTGCATGTTGACTATTGCGGCGGACACGGCAGTAACGGCACTATTCAACACGAATGACTTTGTTCAAGGGCTCGGTGCCTCCTCGCTGGTCGCCAAACTGGTGACGGACTCTGCCATAACGGTTATAAGCGGTTCCGAAACGCTCAAAGGCCCGTTGACGGCAACGGCATCCTATACCGGGATGTCCGGGGGGACATTGGGGGATGGAACCCGTCTGACCCTGGGGAACGGAATCTTTCTTTCCAATGGACATGGACTGCCGACAAACAGTACCAGTGAGAATGGTTCGTTTGCCGCTTCTCAGGGAGATGCCGATCTTAAGGCCGTGCTCGATACGGCCGGATACACCGCGGTAAAAGTTACCGGTGTCAGTGCTTTGAGTTTTGATTTTACCGTACCTGCCGGAGTTACTTCCGTCAATCTGGACTTTATCTTTGCCAGCCAGGAGTATTACACCTCAAAGTGGGATATCGCCGGCGTATTTATTGACGGCGTCAATTATGCCAAGCTTCCCAATGGGCAGATCCTGCGGATTACGCCCGTTGCGCAACTTAACTACTATACTTCCCCGTTGCTGCCGGAATGGCAGTCCTGGGCCGCGCCACAGACGGTTGTCGGGCTTCTTGATTTGAGTCGTACAACACATACCATCAAAATGGCGGTGGCGGATACTGATGACCAACTTGTTCCTACGGGTCTCTTTCTGGCGTCTCTGAGAACCGGTGCTCAAACGCAGGGTGGCGGCATCATTCCAATCTCCGGATCAACGGTGTCACCTCCGGTCGCTGTTGCGGGAACTGCCGGACAAACATTCACGTTTACCTATGCTGCCGCGTCAGGCGGTATGAACAACGGAGAGCTGGATATTACCGTTCCGGCCGGTTGGAGTGGCGGCAGCGTAACATCGAGTACCGGCACACCAGCTCTTACCGAAGGTGTGATCAAGATCACCGGCGTTACTCTGGCCGAAGGGGCAGCTATAACCGTAACGTATGCCGATGTAACGGTTGGGACTACGGTTGGTGCGAACACGTTTGCCACCACAGTGAAATCGACTCTTGACGGGGCACCTGCCCTGCTGGCGAATTCTCCCGCTGTGGCGGTCAAAATCAACTCCACGACGGCATTGGTTTCATCGGTGGGTAACAGCAGTATCAACGGGCAACCGGTTGTCTTCACGGCGACGGTTACCAGCAGTAGCGGTGTTCCTGCCGGAACCGTCACATTCCAGGATGGCGCAAACATACTTGAGAGCGTGACGTTGATTAATGGCACTGCCGCGTACAGCACCACCTCGTTGATCCCTGGCATTCATACCATCACGGCAACGTACGGTGGTGACGCTACGACGATCAGATCGGGCAATACGCTCACGATTACTATCCTCACTGCGAACAAAGTAACCCCGACCATCACCTGGAGTGCTCCGGGCGATATACCGTATGGAACCGCGTTGAGCGACGCCCAACTCAATGCTGCATCCGGAGGTGTCGCCGGAACATTTAATTACTTCCCATCAGGGGGTACCGTATTGAATGCCGGTACGGCTCAGTCACTGACCGTCAGTTTCACCCCGAGTGACACGGTCACCTACAACACCCCTACGCCTGTTACGGTAGCAATCAACGTAACTGTCGCAAACCAGACCATCAGCTTCGGCATCGCTCCCACCCTTGTATACGGGGGAGCATCCGGCAGCGTCACTGCCGTTGCCGGATCCGGCCTTCCGCTTACCTTCAGCTCGTTGACAGGCGACGTTTGCACGGTAAGCGGCAGTACGGTCACGCCGCGGTCAGTCGGCACCTGCATCATTGCCGCCAATCAAGGGGGTAACGGAAACTACAATGCGGCAGCGCAGGTTACCCAGACATTGGTAATAGATGTCGACACTGCTGCTCCCGTTATCAGCGCCTTTACGGTCCCGGTAACGGCCGCTACCCTCTCGGCAGTGGAGATCTCGGTTACCGCAACCGATAATGCCGGCGTCACCGGCTATCTGGTGACGGAAAGCGCTACCCCGCCGGTTGCATCGGATCCCCGCTGGACAGCAGACGCGCCGACTTCACCCACATTTACGTATCCAACCTGGGGCAATCATACCCTCTATGCATACGTGAAAGATGCCACCGGTAATGTTGCGGCTTCCTTGCCGCAGACGGTGTATATCGGCACTAATCCGGATGCCGACGGGGTTATTATCCCGAAATCGGACGGTTCGCCAAAGTACGAACCCGCACTGGCTGATGCCCTCAAATCGCTTGATTTTGCGATGAATATCGAGAAGCCGAATCCAACCCAGCTTTTACACGGCCGGGTGGCACCACTGGTAAATGGTGTGCCGCAGCCTGACCCGAAGAGATCGGAACTTAATCTGGGCGACACCATCGTCATCTCGGGTCTGACCCGGGACACCATTAGCGACAACGAGTCCGGCGTGCCCTATTTAAGCGATATCCCGGGTCTGGGCTGGGCCTTTAAGACCAAGGGAGCAAGCATCAAGCGCGAAGAGATCTACATCTTCGTGACGCCGACTATCTTAAAGGACAAACCCATCGCACCTGTGCCGGCCGGCGATGCCCGGGGCTACCCCCCCGTGGCCGAGGCCGCTTTGACGCCTAAGCCTTAAGCGGGCTGGTAACGGCGCACCGCGCGCCAGCGGTTCCCGACGCGCAAGACGACAGTCGGGGACGACACGAGAGACGGCAGACTCTGCCGGCAACGACACGACAGGAGGAGGCAGCCATGAGTTACTATCAAGCCCTGGGAATGACACGGGAACCCTTTTCCAACTCGCCGGACCCGGATATGCTCTATCGGTCCAGAACCCATCTGGAGTGCTTGCAGCACATGGAGATCGCCGTGCGCCTGCGCGCGCCGATTTCCCGATCAGCGGCGCTCCGGTTCGCGAAAGGGAAGTTGATCGGGACGGCGGCGTTCGGCAACATGTCCCGCCAGCATCTTGTCGTGCTGGTGCCCGGCACGGACGCGACCGACCCGGTGTCGGTGCTGACCTTCGAGAACAGCTTGCTCTCGCATCCGTTGGGTGGCGCGCGCCTGTTCAACCTCACCCCGTATCAGCT
>Ga0118677_10000767_pt1 | contig 69717 bp, 66 predicted proteins | sample AliMusrvi5mmetaG_FD_86154 | JGI IMG/M metagenome (GOLD analysis project Ga0118677, IMG submission 86154) | reverse complement strand
AGTGTCAAGTTATGAACAAATTGCAACATAATCCCGAGTTTTCAGTTTTTACCCCCGCGACAATCGCCCACATGGAAAAGAACAGACAATGAACGACCCGATCTACGCAGAACGAGTTCAGGGGAAAATAAGCGATTCTTAATTGGAGCAGATTTTATCAAAAAAAGGTACCTGAGTAGTTACGAAAAATCTAATTTTTTACCGGTCGCCAGGGGGTCAGCTTAGTCCGGATTATCCAATGATTGAGTTCGATCTTGAATGATATCCAATTATTTTGACCATTCATATTATATTCGGCCAATTTTCTTTTCAGAACTTCATACTTTTCTTCCAGAAGATTAAGTTTATCCTGGTAAGCTTCTTTATCTTTAATTGCACTTTTATAGAACTTAACTTTCAAATCGCCAATCCTATTATCGATGTTCTTGATTTTTAATTCAGATTCCTTTTTGAATTTTTTAAATTCTGAAACACTATCTTTTTGAGCATCCTTTAACTCATGCTTTGCATCAATTTTTTGTTTGGAAACTTCCTGATTGGCTTCATTGGATTTGACCGATTTATTACCATGGTTATATCCATAGGATGTGGAAATTGTTCCTATCATAAAGGCAAATAAAGCCATCGACAAAATTGATTTTTTCATGATTTTCAGTTTTAAAATGCAATGAATGTTTATAAGGACAAATTTCGCTCCTTTATTCACCGAAAAAGTTACAAAACTTTTTAAAAGAGTTACAACATTCACACATTAAATGTTAGTGTTTTAATATTAAGTAATGAGAACAAATACATGCCGCATTCTCAAACACAAAATTCATCGAACAATTGTGAGAAAAATATCACGAAATTCACATCTCATCGCGTCAACTGCTGGATTCACCGATTACCTAAAATATATTTTTACTATACCATCTTCGGCCTTTGTGTAATGTTTCTGTAATCTTCCTGTAACTTTTCTGTAACAAATGTTACAGAAACATTACAAGAAAGTATTACAAACCTTATTCAAACTACAAAGAAGGTCCAGCTAATATAAAAACAACATTATATCCTGGCAATTATTTAGTAGATGTAAAATAAATCAATACGAAACTGCTAATTTGAAATAATTAGTCCACTCCGAAAATCAATATATAATTTTTCAGAATGGACTAAATGCTGATTATTATAGCAATAATTAGATATTTAGAGTAATTGCTTATCGTTTAATATCGACTTTAAAATCTCTTAGTGCGTCACCAATTGCATCTGCTTCGTGATCGAATTCGCTTTTAAAAGAAGACCATTTGACTTGTTCTCTCTCTTTATTGTTAGCGAGTTTCTTTTTCAACTTTGTATTCCTTTGTTCCAATGCTCTTAAATCTTTCTGATATTCAGATTTTTCTCTTGAATGGATTTTGGCAATTTTCGTTTTTAAATTACCAATTCGTTTCTCATTACTCCTGATTTTTTTATTAGCTTCTTTCTTGAATTGTTGATATTCAAAAACTGTTTTCTTTTGATCTTCTTTGAAACCCTGTTTTTCATCAGCCCTTTTATTGTTACCATTCTGAACATTTTCTTGCTCAGAGAAGGATTTTTGATCGCGATTCTGGCCGTAAGAGGTTGAAATTGTTACGGTCATAAAAGCGAGTACAGCCATCGTCAAAATTGATTTTTTCATCATTTTCTATTTTGTAATTTTCATATAAATTATCAGAAGCAAAGATGACGCCTTTGAATCGAGATAGAGTTACACAAAAATTGTAAATAGTTACAACATTCACACTTTCGGTTCAGAATTTAACCTTCTTATAGAATATCGTTTTGGTAATTTCAGCAGCAATAATATAAATCACAACTATCAGGAATAGTAGCAAATAGGTAAGAGCACTAAGTGGACCGAACCCAAATATTTGAGCAAGTGGGGTAAATGGCAAAAGCATTGTTATTGCTGCTATTGTAAGCGTTGCAATTAAAAGATATTTCCCTGGTTTACTTTTGAAAAAAGGTTTCCTGCTACGAATAACAAGTACAATGATCGATGCAGAGATAACCGATTCGAGAAACCAACCGGTCCGGAATTGATCTTCGTTCGCGTGAAGCACAAGCAAAAGTAATCCAAAAGTAATGTAATCGAATACAGAACTTACCAGTCCAAACGTAATCATAAACTTTCGGATAGCCTTGATATCCCATCGTCTTGGGTAATTAATCATCTCTTCATCAACACTATCTGTAGCGATTGTCATTTCCGGGAAGTCGGTGAGCAAATTCGTGAGTAGTATTTGTTTGGGAAGCAATGGAAGGAACGGGATAAAAAGCGACAGTCCTGCCATGCTAAACATATTCCCAAAGTTAGCACTCGTGGCCATAAAAACATATTTCAGTGTATTGGCAAAGGTGGTTCGCCCTTCGCGCACGCCCTCCACAAGAACGCTCAGGTCTTTATCGAGTAATACAATATCTGCGGCATCTTTGGCAACATCGGCAGCAGTATCAACCGAAATGCCCACATCGGCGGCATGAAGCGCAGAGGCATCATTGATACCATCACCCATATATCCCACAACATTACCCGCCTTACGCATCGCAATGATAATTCGTTCCTTCTGGTTAGGTTCTATTTCGGCAAATACGTCCACAACCCCTACTTTCCGAAGCAATGCGCCATCACTCATAAGTCCAAGTTGCGCTCCGGTGATGATTTTATTATTGGGAAGTCCCATTTTTTTGCTTAGGCTTGCCGCAACAAGATGATTATCGCCTGTAATAATTTTAAGCGAAACTCCCAGCTTTTTAAGAGTTGCAATGGTATCAGCAATATTTGCTTTGGGTGGGTCGAAAAGTGTGAGAAATCCCAGAAAGGTCATATCCTTCTCATCACTTTTGTTGATCGGTACTTCGGATGGCATATTTTTGTAAGCAATACCAAGCGTGCGAAATCCCTGGTTGCTGAATTCAGCAAAATGTTTCTGAATTTCATCCTGCAGAGAAGCTATCTTGACGGTTTTTCCGTCACTTGTTTCGACGGAAGTGCATACATCGAGAATATTCGCTAAGGCACCTTTGGTAACCATCAGATGCTCATCGGCATGTTGAACAGAAATGCTAAGACGTTTCCTAATAAAATCATATGGAATTTCATCGTGCTTTTGATATTCCTTCAAATCAATTTTGCGATATTTTAGGATCGCTTCGTCGATAGGATTTGTAAATCCCGTTTCATAAGAAGCATTGATATAAGCAAATAAAAATACTTTATCGCTCGTCTCTCCACCGACATTAAGTGCCGACTCTACCTGTACAGTCCCTTCAGTAAGCGTTCCGGTTTTGTCGGAGCAGATGATATTCATACTGCCAAAGTTCTCGATAGAAGCAAGTCGTTTGACAATCACTTTCTTTTCGGCCATCTTTTTAGCACCGTGTGCAAGGTTGATGCTTATGATAGCCGGTAATAATTGTGGGGTTAATCCTACGGCAAGCGCCAGCGAAAAAAGAAAGGATTCTAACACTGGGCGGTGCAAATAAACATTGATAGCAAATATAATGACTACTAAACCCAGGGTAACCTGACCAAGAAAATATCCGAATCTTCTGATCCCACGCTCAAATTCCGTTTCGGGGGATTTGAGTTTCAGCCGTTCCGAAACTTTGCCGAACTCCGTTCCTTTACCTGTAAGCATGACCAATGCCCTGGCACTACCACTAACAATATGGGTTCCCATCCAAACCGAATTGGTTCTTTCGGCAATAGCAGTATTGGCAGGTAATACAGAAATCGTTTTTTCAACAGGATACGTTTCGCCTGTCAGCATTGCTTCATCCACGAAGAGATCTTTCTCTTCAAGTAGAAGGCAATCACCTGGAACAATATCTCCCGCATTGAGGATCACAATATCGCCAGGTACAATATCTTCTATATGAATATCCTGTTGTTTTCCGTCACGAAGTACGGTTACTTTTATTTGTACAATAGCCAATAATTTCGCAACTGCATTGGATGCACTATGTTCCTGCCAAAACCCAAGTAATCCGCTGATGACAACGATGGTCAGAATGATAGAGGCATCAACCAGGTTATGCAAAAACAATGATAATCCTGTTGCAATTAACAGGATAAGAATAATCGGACTTTTAAACTGATTGATCAACAAAGTGAATGAATCCGATCGTTTCTTAGGATTCAGCCGGTTTGCACCATAACTCGACAGTCTTGTTTTAGCTTCTGTCGATTCAAGACCGTTTGTACCTGAATGAAGCGAGGCGAGACAAGATTTTGTGTCGCAATTCCAAAAGGGTTGAGAATTCTGATCCATCTGTTGTATTTTTAAATCTAAAAGTACACTAATTTGATTAAGGCTAAAACAGAACAAACAATTCAGCCAAATAGCGGATTAATAAGGGCGAATTATTATTTTTCTCAACGTAATCTAATCACGTGCCAATGCCTCAATTGGATCGAGTTGCGCAGCCTTTTTGGCAGGCAGGTAACCAAATATGATACCCGTAAGAAAAGCAAATCCAAAGGCAATTACGATAGGCGTAATCGTGAAAATCACACGCCAGCCTGAAATCGCAGTAATTGCAAGACCGCTGCCAATACCGAAAAGAACACCCGCTATTCCACCAATAAAGCAGACCATCACAGCTTCGGTCAGGAATTGAAACATCACATCGAAACTACGTGCACCAATCGCCATTCGAATTCCAATCTCTCGCGTCCTTTCAGTGACAGATACAAGCATGATGTTCATTACACCAATGCCACCTACAAGGAGAGAGATTACGGCAATCGCCGCAAGCAAGTAGGTAAGTGTATTTTGTGTTTCGTTCGCTGTTGCAATGGTATCTGCCATATTACGAATATTAAAATCGACCTTACCATGGCGTTTAAGCAATAGTGCACTTAGACCTGCTTCTACTTTGGCCATGTCAGCGCCTGGAGTTACCCTTACAACAATATGATTAAAAAAACGTTGCCCAAAAATGCGCGCACCGGCAGTTGTATAAGGCATCCAGATAGAATTATCAAGATCGTCTCCGCGGGCAGAAACACCTTTTGTGCTTAACACGCCTATAATAAGGAAAGGCGCATTTCCAATAAGAACATACTGGCCCATCGGATTCTTGCCGTTGGGAAAAAGATTATTTGCAACTGTCTGACCAAGTGTAACAACCTGTGCATATCGCTTCACATGTTCCGTAGTAAAGAAGACACCAGTCTGCGCCGGCCAATCGTGAACTTTCGGAAATTCATCACCTGTTCCGACAACGGTTACTGTCAGGTCGATATTACCAAAGCGCACCAGTGAAGAAGCCTCTGTTTCCGGGTTGGCTATTGCTACACCCGGCACGCGTCCGATAGAAGGTAAATCTTCGGGTACGAAACTTGTTACCATTTGACCGGTAGCGCGGACGTTTCGTGCTCCCCGACCTACAGTCATCAAATCGGTACCCATGGCCTGGATCCGCTCTAGTACTTCCTGCTTTGCACCGTTACCAATTGCCATGAGTGCCACAACAGCGGCAACGCCGATAATAATACCGAGCATCGTCAATGCAGTTCGCATTCGGTTATTTACCAGCGAACGCAGTGCCATTTTCAACGCTTCGCCAAGGACTGCCATTCCCTGCCTGGCATCCTTTCCCACTTCAGCAATCTTATTTGGATTGCTTACTTTCTCTTTCTTCTGCTGTTCATCGGAGGTAATACATCCGTCTACAATACGTACAATCCGGTGCGCATAAGCTGCAATGTTGCTATCGTGTGTAACAACGATGATTGTATGCCCCTCCGCATTTAGCTTCTCAAGAATAGCCATGACTTCCTTACCGCCCTGACTGTCTAATGCACCTGTAGGTTCATCAGCAAGGATTACGGGACCCCCATTCATAAGCGCGCGCGCAATACTGACACGCTGTTGCTGCCCCCCTGATAATTGATTGGGATGATGTTTCAACCGGTCACTGAGTCCGAGGTTCACCAAGAGTTCACTTGCATGTGCCGCTCGCTGATTTTTCGGCATACCCCTGTAAACTGCCGGGACTTCTGTATTCTCGATTGCAGTCAAATCAGACATCAGGTTATAACGTTGAAAGATAAAGCCAAAAGTGTCGCGTCGCAGAGCTGCAAGCGCATCACCGTCCAGACTTGCTATTTCGATACCCCGAACACGATAAGTGCCGATTGAAGGTTTGTCAAGACAACCGATGATATTCATCAACGTGGACTTGCCTGATCCGGATGCGCCCATAATGGCAACAAACTCACCGTTCTGAATCGCCAGGCTTACATTTTTAAGTACAGTAAGTGGCACTCCACCGGTCGTATAGGTACGACTAACACCTTTTAATTCGAGAAGTGGCAGTGTTGTCATAGCCCTTTTTTGGCACTCAGTGCACTTTTATTAGCAGTTGTATTCTTTGTCTTGGGTTCGCTAATCACGACCAATTCATTCTCTTTAAGACCTTCTTTGACTTCTGTAGAGATTTCGCCCTTGATACCTATTTTGATTTTTCGTAATTCGATCGTTTCATCAGTTTTCATCACCTGAACTTGAATTTCATCACCTTCGCCTGCATTGCCTACGACAGCAGTTGGTATCAACAAGACACCTTTTGCCTGTTCAAGCACGATGAAGACCTGAGCTGTCATCTGAATATAGAGATCGCCCTTTATATTCGGAATATCGAACAGTACATCATAGAACACTACATTATTGATAAGTTCAGGAGTGGGAAGAATTTGCCTTACCTTTCCATTCCATCGTTGCGCTTGGCCAAGGACAGTGAAATATACATCCTGATCAAGTTTAACCCGGTCAATATCTGCTTCGGAAACCTGTGCCCAAACAGTCACAGTATCAAGATTGGCAATCCTTAAGATAATAGGTGCCGATTGATTTGCGTTGAGCGTTTGCCCTTCGAGTGCTGTGATTGAAACAACTTCGCCCGACATTGGCGCCGTAATTTGGGTATAACCAAGATTGGCTTTTGCAGTATTTACCGAGGCATTTGCCTGTTTCATTTGCGCTGAAAGTGCAGCAGAATCAGCGAAAGCAACTTCGTAAGCTGCTTTGGTAATGTCACGGTCACTGGCAGATATAACCTGATGTGAAAAGAGAAGATCATTACGATCGCGCTGCAATTTTGAAAGAACAAGTTGCGCCTCTTTTAACGAACGCTGTAAGGTCATATTTTCGAGTGCTGCATTTGAAGCCGTGAGGGCAGTTTTGGCCAAAACAGGATCAATTTCAGCAAGCAACTGACCTAATTCAACCTTATCACCCTTTTGTACCTTTAAGGATTTCAGCTTGCCGGAGGTTTGAGCACCGACATCGACATACTTAATTGGTTGAATGAGTCCTGCCGCGAGCACTGTATTTTCTACATCGCCACGTTCTACTGCAGCGGTTGTATAAACAACTTTGGCTTTGCCAAATGCCCAGTTATATCCGAAATATCCTCCAACAATCAGGAGGATTGCGCCAATCACCCATATGGTCCGTCCGTGAAGGAAAGTTTGAAATTTTCCTGGCTGATCAACCGGAGGTGTTATCTTCTCATTATTAATCTGTGGTTCAACAGGTGTCACTTTCTTCTTGTCTTTCTTAACAGCTTGATCATCTGGAGGTGTTGCGGCTTCTTCATTATACGTTTCTTCTGATATCGATACCGGAGTAATTTTTTTAGTTGCCATTTTTCTGTTTTCCTATTTTTATAAAGTTGTATTCTTTCGAAATATTTTCGTTCATGTTGCTTTAAAAGCAAATGCGAAGAATGCGGCGAGCCCCAAAAATAAAATGGAAACCAGGTAGTTCCATGCGAGTTTCTCCTACAGAAATGTAGTTGCGAAAATAATAAAGATGACGAGTGTGATCACTTCCTGGATGATTTTGAGCTGGAATCCGGAGAACTCACCATAACCCAATCGATTCGCAGGTACCGCCAGACAATATTCAAGTAACGCAATTGCCCATGAGACCAGAATCGCTTTCCATAGTGGCCAGGCTTCACCGTATTTCAGATGTCCATACCATGCGAAGGTCATGAAGACATTCGAAAAAATCAGCAAAATAATGGTTCGCATTTTATTTAGAAGCTATTTCACGTATATCTCTGGTCGTAAAGAAATTGAAGGTGCAAAATGACAAATACAATATCCTTATAATCCACGTAGCTATTAACGCCAACGCTTAAAGAGTTAATTGTGAATGAAATTGCACAATGAAACAAAGGTGAGAAGTTTACTGGGGGAGGGCGTTACATAACTTTGAGAAAAAGTTACATGATTCACACATTAATCATTCAGATATTGAATGCTAATTTGATTCCTTCGATCAGCATATTTGCGCCGAGGACACCAATAATGATACCCATGATTTTGCCAATGATTACGAAATTGTTTTCGCCCAAAAGCCTGACAATATAGTTACTGTAAATGAAAGCCATGTAAGTACAAAATATGATCAGCGCAAAAATCAATATTGTGATGAATACCTGCAGAAAGTCTGCATTAACAACAAAGTTCATTCCCGTAACAATTGTTCCTGGACCCGCCATAATGGGAATAGCTAACGGGGAAATGGCAATGCTGTCGTCAAAAACAGGTTTGTCCTTCAGGTGAGTATTGGTTTTCTTTGTTTGGAGCATATCAAATCCGATGTAAAAGATCAGGACTCCTCCGAAAACTTTAAATGAAGGAATGGTTAACCCGAATATCTCAAAAATATACTTACCTACTAAAATAAAAGCAACAACGATGATAAATGCAACGATGTTAGCCGTTTTAGCAATTCCCTTTTTCTTCCTTGCATCAATACCTTCCGTTAATTTTACGAAAATTGGAATATTGACAAGCGGGTTCATAATGGCAAAAAATGCCATAAACACGGTTAAGGAATAGCTCCAATAGTTTTCCATCAAGTGCATTCGTTCGTTTTTAAATAGATGAACCAGTCATATTTTAATTCGGGTCTTACAAAGATATGCAATATACAATTTATACAGAAGCGACCAAATATTCCGGATCGCTAAAAAGGATATCCAATCGCAATATTTAAAATCAGGTTTTCGTTCCGCCATGCAGAACTTCCGAAGTCTATCTCATTCATTACCCACTTGAAATTATCTCCGGGCACTGGAATCTTTTGGGAATTATCTACGGATATTGGAATCTTTCGTAATGGCATGGCCAGGTCGAAACGCAAAATGAAGAAGGAAACATCAATTCTTAATCCTACACCTGTCCCTACAGCCACCTCGTCCAGAAATTTGGAAAACATAAAAGGGGTACCAATATTCTCCGGATTTGCTTTTAGCAACCATACATTTCCTGCATCCACAAATAAGGCCCCTTTAAGGTAGCGCATAATACCAAAACGGTATTCTGTATTCATTTCCAGTTTTACATCACCGCCCAATTGTAAAAACCCATTTTTAGCCGTATTCTGGTAATAGGTACCAGGACCAAGTGAATTAATATGAAAAGCGCGAATACTGTTAGGTCCACCGCTGAAAAATTGTTTGGAGTAAGATAATACAGAAGAGTTTCCATATGTTTTGGCTACTCCGGCAAAAAACCGCATTGCCAGTTTGTTTTTATCTTTGAAATTTAAATAACCACGAGCATCAACACTTACTTTGGCAAATTGCGAATAGACAGAACCGGCTATTGTGGCGGGATTTTCTGCGGATACTTTACTTCCCGAAATAACTCTTGCAAGTGAAAAAAGATTGCCAGCAAGTTCCGATGTCAGATGAAAGAAGTACTGCACCTTTTTATCCGGAATTACTTGTTCATTATAAGTGAAAGAATAAGTTCCTCCCGCAATAAATTTCTCTTCATAGCTTTTATTCAGAAAAGGATTGGAGGTTGTTAAATCGATAAATGCCTGAGATTTATTACCGACAGTAGTGAAACTAACGTCAATTGGATTCAATTCGTGTTCTTTAGTAATATTCTCTTTCCATTTATAACCAAAAACAAATTGAAACGTCCGCATGTCGAAATAGGTGACCCGTTTCAGATAATTGTATGAAAGTAAAAAATGGGTTTTTGGAATATAAATACTCCCTGACCGCTTTAGATTAAACGGAATAAGAAAACGCGGGAAAGTCAGGTCCAGTTGTGGATTCCAGGAATACGAAAACAGGTTTTTGTCTTTACCGCTAAGCTGTGCCTCAAACGATCCGGCCATATTCAGGCTTAGTAATTCGGCTCCTTTAAAGGTATTTCTGTTCAGAAGGTTTAAATTCATTCGCGGTCCCGTGAAATTATTTGACTTGGTAACGAGGTCAATTCCTGCCTTGAATGTGTGTTTTGGCAATGGTGTCATTAGAATATTTACATCAAGCAGTCCATTAGTTCTGGGTCCGCTTTCCAAAAAGTTTACCTGCACTAATTTAAAATTGCCCATCGACATCAACCGGTTCAATGTGATGATGTGATTTTGTCGTGAAAAGATCTCATGCTCACGTAAATAAATCGATTCCAAAATCACGGTAGGTTTAATCTTCATTTGCGTTTCTTTTCCGACAAACATTACATTCTCAAACCTTACCGTATCACTCGAAGTGTTTGTACGCCGATCATTTAAAGTATAGTTTTGATTGACAAACACATTGTTAATGCGATAAACAGTGACTGCATTTTTAGAAATACTTTCTTTCAGCGTCAATTTGAATGATACATCATGATTTACGTTTGAAGTGTCGGCTTTAAAAAGCAAATAATCGGGGTTGAAATAGAAATAGCCATTGTTCTTTAGCAAAGCATCGATCCGTATCCTTTCTATTCTTAATTTGTCGAGGTTGTAATCTTCACCGGGCTTAATTACGGACTTATCATTTTCGCGTAGGACCAGGCGCCTGATACTATCATCCGAAATATTGCATGTCAGATCCTTAACAACGAATGGCTTGTGTACGTGACTCGTGTATATAACCTTAAAAGTATGTTTCTTTTCAACGATTTTAGACTCCGTAAAACTTTTGAATATACCAATGTTGAAAAGTTTGGCATCGATGATTTCGCATGTTACTCCCGGTTTTACCTGGTGCATCAATACAGGGGCTTCCCCTGTTTTTTGAAGCCACTTCTTAATTTTGGATTTGGGATCTTCACCTGCAAGGTTGTACATCCACAATCTGGGGCGCATGCCCAAAATCTTTTTATTCGGTGCGGGACGAATACCTGCCTCCGCAGCAGTTTTGATAAATTTTGTATTTACTTTCTCCGCTGATTCCAATATAACTTCGGCACCCGTATAAAGCTTATCACCTTTCGGTAAATTCCTTGTACCGGTACATGCTGTCAGAAGCACGCAGACAAGCAGTGGAATGATTTTATTTAGAGATGATCGTATCATTCTTAATTTGTGTTTTCGTTGAATCAATTCCGCCTTTCCGCGATTTAAATATCCTGTTCCACCGGTTGAAATCACGAACAAATTCCACGCCAATTCCGGTTTCAACCAATTGACCATCAATTGCTCCTTCGTATTGATTGTGTCTGAATCCTTTCATTCTGAAACGGCCATCTTTTGTCAGTTTGTATTCCAATGTTACATCACTTGTAATATCGCTCATTGAATTTTGTTGAGCCCTGGCTCCCTCAACATCAACTGCACCTCCAAGCTGAACAGATAATCGTTCACTAAAGAGTTGCTTCTTTACACCAATCTCCACCTGTGTTCTTCCCTGGGCTTGCCCGGTCTGATAATCGTCGTACGATTGAATATCAAAATTTAGTTCTACACCAGGTATCAGTTTCGAACTAAGCTGATTTAATTGTGCAGATAGAAACTTACCAACCGTTGACCTGATTAAAGCTGAAGTTCCACCCGATTCGGACTGAAACGGGTTTTCCTGGACAAACCTCCCCAAAACCAATAGGGCAAAAACCTGCTTGTTTAATGCCGATGGATCATCATTTAACATGATCAGTTTCTGATTTACAGCTCCGCCAAGAATTCCTTTATCCTCTGGTTCTAATTGTATTTCAAAACTAATTTCGGGATGTAAAATTTCGCCGCGAAGTTTCAACAAAACCATAAATGGATAACGTTGCTTATATCCGCCCTGGTCCACATCACTTAACCCAGAAATCTGATCAGCTACAAGATCATAGGGTGATGCCCTCACAGAATAGATTGCATCGATTGATATATTTGCATCGAGCGGATCGCCGTTCCAAATAATTGTACTTCCTTCCTTAATCGCAAATTTCTTTTTGATAACCGATTCCAATGACACAAGATAACTCCCATCCGTTAAATTATAAGCACCGGTAAGCGTCATTTTTCCGCTTTGGTCCATCGTAAAACTCAATGCAGCATCACCTTTCACAACCAACGAGTCAGTCGAAGCCGGATCCATCAATAACCGGAGTGTTGCCTCCTTATCTATTTCTATGATTGAGGAGAGATCAAAACCAGATAAACCGGTTGTTTGACCACCTTTTTTCTCCCCACGGTAAAGGATTGGATCAAATTTTAATGAATTATCAAATTCTACCACATCTTCACCTTTATCAGTCGTCAATTTGTCTTCAGGAACTGCGAAGGTAAAGTTTGAACCTTTTTTCATTTTCACTTTTGCCTTCACAACCGGAAGACTCATTGGTCCACTCACATCAATTTTACTGTCGATTACCATCCGTCCAAAAAAATCCTTTTTATCCTTCGCCGTCGTATTGAATAATAAAAAGTCTTTGGTGTTGAATTGTAAATCAAAAATGAAATTCGAGAATTGTTTCATCTGAACAGATCCATTAAGAGTAGCTGTATTCTGTGCAGCATCCAGCATGGTAAAAGTATTAAAGTAGATTCCTTCTTTTTTCAGCTGAATTGTTTCGTGCTTTAATTCAAGGCGGTTATTGAGGTAAGCGGGTTTGATAAAGGCATTGTTGAAAACCAGTTCACCGGTAATATCAGGAGCAGTAGCTTTACCTTCGGCTAAAATATTTCCGGTTAGCGTTCCGGTTGCTTCGGTAATTTGGCCCATTGAAAACGCCTGGACGGTTTTCAATGAAAGTGATTGAATATCTGTTTTAACCCTGATCGAATTATCGCTGCCACCGGGAATAAAATATCCGTTTGCGGTAAGATTATTATCAGGACCAGATAAATTCACATCAATTCCGAATTTATTAACTTCTGATCTTGTAGCCTTTATAGTCAAATTACCAATGGGAACATCATGAACGACCAGGTTGCTGATGTTTACATCCGAGATGATACCGTACGATTTGTCGACTCTCTTCAGAAGTATATTTCCATTCACATTCCCTTTTACCAAACTGGAGTCTTTTTCGACAATATGTGAAATGCCTTCCAGCTTGAAATTTTTGATAGCTATGTTCAGATCATCATTGAATTGATCACGCACAGAACCAATATTGATATGACTTTCTGCCTGATTAATGAAAAGATGATGGATCAGGAATCCCTGGCTCCCGTATTCAATGTAATTATCAGCTGCAATGTCCCATCGATTATTCATCACATAAAATTCTTTAGGATCGAGCACAAGTTTGTAATTCTCCTTGTCCTTGCTAATCTGCGACCTGATTAGGAGCCTGTTATTCTTACCCTCTATGGAAGAGACATTTGCAAATATCTTATTACCGGTAAGCTTTCCATCAAACGAAAAATTAGCTAACCCTATTTGTGAGTTTGAAACAGCACTGCTTGATATTTTATAATTCAGGGCAGTGTTATCGGAATTCACATCTATCGCAAAATCATTAATCTCAGTGCTTCCGTAAACTATTTTTTTGATGGATGCATTGATCTTCAAGCTGCTTTTATTACTATCAAAACTTCCCTGTATGATTCCCGGCTCAAATTCTTTCAGTTGTGGAAAGATAACTTTCGAAAGGATAGGATGATTGTGAAGCTTTATCTCAAAATTGAAATTTGATTGTTCACTTTTTTTGATAATCTGTTTTGCTTCTGAAATTGGGAAATAATTGTTGATGTATTGATTAAGCAATGCTGGAAGTGAAGCAGGAGAAACCGTTCCGGCATATTTGATATCAATCAATGCACTGGTCACATTGATTTCACTTTTGCCGGGTTCATTTACAGAGGCAGTTAAAAACGAATCGAGTACATACTTTTTTCCATCTTCAGCAACGACAATATTGGTAACTCCAACTGTCCCATTCATTTTAGTAGCAGATCCACCTTTTATATCAGCTGCGGCAACAAAAGCTACCCGCATATCCTTTTTCGTAAGTTGGAGTTTCTGAAGATCTGCTCCCTTCACATTCAACCGAAATTTATAGTTCTCACGATTTGTATTTAAGTCCACAAGTCCATCAAAATCGAATACTAAATTTTCGTCATTACCATTCATTTTCCCTTCGAATTGTTTACCGGTAACCGCACCATTCAGCTCAAAATTGTGATAAGTATACTTATTCAGATGAACCGCCGTTACGTCAACTTTGATTTTCGCCTTCACAGTATTTGTGTCCAATCCGTTTCCGGTTGCTTCTGCAGTTAAAGACAATGGGCCATATAATACCGTATCTTTAAGCAATCTTCCTAAATTTAAACTACTCACTTTTAATTTACTGCTGAAGTTTTCGCCCGGATCAACCGATGCAATAAGATTGATATCACCAAAACTGCTGGTCAGATTGGCAGTCGATTCAAAAGACTTCATCTTTCCTTTAAAAGCAACCTGGAGACTTAAATGATCCGGAATTTCAATGCTTTTGGGAATCATTGTGTCAGCTATCATTACAATGTCGCTCTTACCTGAAATGACACTCAGGTTGGGGAAATTGTAAAATGCAGTTCGAACTTTTGGTAAGCCAGTGATACTAAAATCGGTTTTTACAATCGTGTTAACTCCGGTACGAATATCCAGATTCTTCCCGGTTAGCTTATTCATTTGACCACTTATGGTTCCTGACGCGGTTGTAACATTTCGGCTATTTTTAAAGAAAGATTGTTTGACAAGATCAGATTTGAAATAAAGAAGGTCGGAGTTTATAAATCGTAGACTTTTCAGGTCTAAATTAATGTTGCTGAATTGCATTGAATCTACCAATGCCGCCATTGAAGCATATTGAATATTGAAATCAGCTTCTATGCTCGAGTTGGTAGTCTTTGCTTTCAGTTTTTTTGCAGATATGGAATGCTGATCCATACTAAAATCAGTTGCAAAACTGGTAATTGCAAAATTATTCTGATCGGTAGCGCTGAATTTCGTTACCGAAACTTTTGTCAGATCAGCAGAATAAGATAAACCTGTCGCTTCAAGAAATAAATGACTGTAATCCAAATTATCGGGATCAAAAACTTCTTTAATTGGGGGTTTATTCCCCGATTTGTAATTAAGCGAATTGTCCTTCAGCGCAATTTGATTCAATATAACTTTCCAATTGCTTTGGGATGTTGAATTTGAAACCAAAATTGTTGTATCTGATTGTAATTCGGGTTTGAAGGTATGATACTGAACCTTGCTTTTCGATAATGATAAAAAATCAGATGACAAAAGCTGCTTTTGCAAATCGATGGAAGCATGTTTGAGCTCACATTCGTCGATGACAGAAATAACAGAAAGATAACCAACAGAATCTGTGTAACTGACCCTTGAATTGTTTAGCTGAAGATCTTTTGCACCTATTTTTGGCAAAATGCCTGTTGATTGACTATTCTTTGTGTTTGCAGTTTTACTTCCCAGAACTGTTGTTGTTAAACCATCCAAATTCAATTTATTGAACTGATAAATGGATTTTCCGGGATCGATCTCATCGACTCTTATTTCCGATTCCTGAAGCGCAACGGATACATTCATTCCTCCAAATTCGTCATTATACGTAAACCTGACGTTTTTCAAATCCACCTGATCAAGGCTGAAAGTCCATTTGGACGGTGTTTTTACATTGCTGGTTGTATCGCTAAATGCGGTGAGCAGAAAATTGTAATTGAAAAGCGGATCTGTTTTAGTGTTAAGCAACTTGATGGTGGCTTCCTCGATGGCAACTGAATTTATTGCTATCTTATTATGCAATAAGTCGTAAAGCGACATATTTATTTTTGCCTTTTCGGCAAAAACCAAGGTATCTTTTTTGAGATCTTCGAGATAAAGGCCCTCGATAACGACTGATTTGGGGAATGAGATGCCTATATTTTTTATCTCAACCTTTGTATGGGTTTTATTGCTGACAAAGGTCGTGGCAAAATGAACAATCTTTGTTTGAATGACAGGAATCCGGATAATCACGGCGATAAGGATGAAAATAAGCACAACACTTATGATCACCCAGGCGATTGCCTTTAAACTTTTCCTGATATAGATTTTCCATTTATTCATAAAGGCGCAACCTGTTACGAAGCGAAATAATTTCATCCTGCATCGCGTTCATTCGTCGCAACAAATGAGTAATGGTCTCAATTCCTTCGAGGTTAATGTCAAGGTCGTAATAAAAGCGTATAAATTTTTCAACCTGCTGAAGCTGTTCTGCATCAATAAACGCTGTTTCTTCAACGAAAGCGATTTCGATGAGTCCGGTTTCCTGCAATGAACTTATAAATGAAACTTCGATATTGTGATTGATACAGAATTCATTGACGGCTATTAAATTATCTTTTTGCATGATTTAAGTTTTTAAGATTACGATTTAGACAATTCAGTGAATAATTCTTTTTGCTTATCCGTCAAATTTGTTGGAATTTTAACGTTATAAGTCACATAAAAATCGCCAAACAGTCCTTCTTTTTTATAAACCGGAAATCCTTTACCTTTTAACTTTACTTTACTGCCATTCTGTGTTTCGGGAGCTACTTTTAGTTTTACCTGTCCGCTTAAAGTATCGATCGTGATTTCGCCGCCCAAAACTGCTGTGTATAAGTCCAAATCTACTGACACATACAAATTATCGCCCGATCGTTTAATTTTATCATGATTTGCAATTGAAAATGTAATGTACAAATCGCCATTTGGCCCGCCATTAATTCCTGGTCCGCCATGTCCAGCGATTTTTATCGTTTGACCATTTTCAATTCCCGCAGGAATCGTTATCCTTATCTTTGCTCCGTTAACTGTTAACGTCTGTTTTTGAGTTTTGGATGCTTCGATCAAATCGAGATGCAATTCCGCATTGAAATCTTCACCACGATATTTTGCTTGCCTGCCTCTGCCTCCACCTGGTGCGCCACCAAACATTGATTCAAAGAAATCAGAAAAATCGCCCGATTGTCCACCGGAGAATCCTGATCCACCAGAATTGTAGGTTTGTTCCTGGTATTGCTTTTGTTTTTCAAATTCATCGGCGTGTTGCCAGTCTTTTCCGTACTGATCGTATTTCTTCCGTTTCTCCGGATCGCTCAATACTTCGTTTGCTTCGTTGATCTGCTGAAAGTTCTTATTTGCATCCTTGTCATTAGGATTCAAATCGGGGTGATATTTTCGGGCCAGTTTCCGGTAAGCAGATTTAACATCCTTTGATGTTGCCGTTTTGTCGATTCCCAATATTTTGTAATAGTCTACGAAGGTCATGTTTTTGAATTTTATTGATTATTTTTCAATTCTGCAATTGGCTTTTAGCGTAAATTTCAAATACGAGCTAAAGGTATGAAATCTGTCTATGTTAAGCATTACTCTATTTTTAGTATTAGTAACATTATTCACACGTTTAAGGATCATAAATCGATCATTTTAATGAGCAATTCCATATTGTTTTTGTATTGATGGCTGCCTGGCAATTCAATGATGGTAAGACTTTCCTTATTTATCAGGGTGCTTTTAAGTTTAAGATCTTCATTCGTACCAAAAATACATCTTACCGGAAAAGCAGTTTTGTTAAGTTCCGGCTCGACCTTGTATTTTCTCCGTGTATTTTTACTGTCACCGATTAAATCACTTAGATTAATCACAAAATCAGAACTTGCAGATGGCGAAAGTAAAACGATGTGTTTCATTTTTGTAAGGAGTTCTTTAGATAAACGTTCCGGAAGAAAAGCTCCCACATCAGCACCAAATGAATAGCCAACGATGATAACCGAATCTTTCCTCCATTCTTTCATGTAATAGTTTATCATGTATTCGATATCCTGAGCAAAAATATCTGGAGTCTTCCTTTTCCAAAAGTACTTTAGGGTATTTAACGATACAACGCCGTACCCTTTATTTTCAAATTCCTTTGTCAATTTCTGGCTGAAATTATTCCAGCCACCATCACCAGTAAGGTAAATCACTAATTTATCATTAATCCCTTTATTAACCGATAGTTGTAACGGAAGGTTTTGAATCGTTGCTAAGTTCTGAACCGGCAGCGTAAAACCACAAATTAGGATCAGTAAAAAAATGTAAATCAATATCTTTCTCATGTTTGTATTTTCTTCACTGAATTTTAATCCCAATTCCGGAATTTAATTTTACTTTACTAAACGTATTCAGATTAAAAACAAGACGAATTCTGTCGTTGAATGAACCTGTGATTGATCCTATATTTCCGGAAACAACCAAAGGAAAATAGATCTCGAAAAAGTTCCACAATCCTGCTTTTAATCCTGCTTCATAAAAGAAAGGCGAATGATGACTGTTTGAGAGACCATGATCGTTCAACAGGAAATTAACAAATGGTTTAATCGGTATCTTACTTGCCTTCCCTGGCAAATTGCTTGTGAAGGTCAAAGAGACAAGCCAACGACTATATCCAAGCATTTCGTTAACAGGCGATACCAATCCACCTTCCGTAAAAGTCATCTGTCGCGACCAGAAACTTGATGGAAAAACGCTGAACCGATCAGGATAAGTTCCCTCGTAAAGATATTGCTCACGCCCTCCCCTGCCACCTGCTGAAAGTGCATAAAAAGGGACATCCGAATTGTTTTTGATCATTGTTCCGGCAAAAAATCTCATATCCAATCCTTTCTTCTTTCCGTAATAACTGATTTTATAATTAAACTCCACCGATGTTTTCAGATAGGAGGCACCCGATTCAACAGCAGCCAATAGGTTGAAAGGATTGATGATGCTGCTTTTGTCAATCTGGTATCCAAACTGCAGGTAAGAACTCATCGTTGCCTTTTGCTGATGTTCTATCTGAAAAAGATCGGATGCAGAGATATATTTTCCATATACCCTCTGCGTGAATGGGCTGTTCATTTTCCCGGGTCTGAAATAGACATCTATTCCCGTTTTTATGGTATAAAAGTTTTGATCGCCAGGTGCACCAAATTGTGTTCCTTCCAGCGAGAAAGTTGCTTTCCTTACGAATTTTTCAAAGGGTGTTATGTTGTACGAAACTTTTCCAAACCCTGCCAGACCGGAATTATTGAAGGAGTAAAATGGCATTACAAAATATTCGAATGGTTTGGGCGTCATGAATCCGTTGTGCAATGCCACACCAATCATTAAGCCGTTTTCTTTGGTCCAGTTAAGTGCAGGAATATACATGAGGTAACGCTTTTCAGGATCTTCGAGTGTAAAGTAGAGCTGCGCACGAACGGGATCCGACTTAGGAAAGATTCCCGTTTTTCGGATGTTATTGTTGAGCCGATACAACTCGGGCATCACATGACGGGGATCGATTTTTATTACAGAATAATCTCCCTTTGGAAGTTCAACCCATTGCTTGCCTTCGAACCCATCGACCCATTTCTCGAAACAAATTGAATCTCCGATCATTCCGGAAATTACCAATGGCGATACCATCTCACCATTGTTCTTTACAAGTAGCTTCTGGTCCTCCAAACGAACCACCTCGTAATCGAGTCGTTTGGTTGTGCCAATAAGATCACTAAAAAACCAGTTTAAGTCTTTACCTGTCGACGATTCAAATGATTGGCGAAGATCATCCGGTTGCGGATGCTTGTTTTTCCATTTGCGGTAATAATCATGCATCGCCGAATCATAAATCGAATCACCAAGATAAGAGCGCAGATATTTAAAGCTGACCCCTGCTTTATTGTAAATGATCAGGCTGTAGTTCAATTCACTATAGTCTGATGATGTGAGGTTAATGGGTTGTTCGAGATTATCGCGTGCCTGTGACATCCACTCTAATTCAATCATCTGACTGACCGGCATTTTGTCGATATGAAAGAATTTGGCCAGTTTTTTGTTTTCAAGATAAACTTCCCAAAGCTTTTTCTGCGGATATCTTTCGTTCATATATCGCACCTCGTTTGCACTTGTGATGCCTTCATCCATAAATGGGTAACGCCGTTCATCCGATCCCAGTGCACCATAATACCAGCTGTGACACACTTCATGAGCAATGACTTCGTCGAGTGTATAAGCATCCTTCGCCATACCAATTACTGTGATACCAGGATATTCCATTCCGTCGCCCGCATTCAGTGCACTTTGAACTGCTGTGAAATTTTTATAGGGATATTCCCCATTCCATTTCGAAAAAGTTTCGATCGATTGATTCACATAGGGGATGGCATCTTTCCAGATATCTGCTTCCTGATTTGTAAACATCACCCATGTGGTGACTTCCCTTCCCGATTCAGGAAGTTTTACTTTCCCTTTCAATACATGGAACCGCTTATCGGCAAACCATGCAAAATCGTGAATATTATTCTCCGTATAACGAAGCGTTTTAACCTGCCACGATGAATAGGGAAATTCAACATCAGCTGAACCCAGCGTTGCGATCCACGAAGTGTCGGCAGCCAATTTATTGAGCATTTCCTTTTCCTTTTCGTTTTGAAGGTTTCCAGTCGCTCCTACGATATAATTGTCGGGTAATGTAATGCTTACGTCAAAACTCCCAAATTCGGAATAGAATTCACCCTGATCCTGATACGACATCTGATGCCAGCCTGACCTGTCGTAAACAGCAGGTTTGGGATACCATTGTGAAATCTGATACGATTCGCCAATATGACCTAACCTTGAAGTCACGCCTTTGGGTATTTTTACATGAAACGGGGTCGTTATTTTCAGGATTTCGCCATGCTTTAGTCCTTTATTTAGCCATATCTGGCAAATATCGGGCTGGCCAGGCAATAAATTCCATTTGACTTTGTGACCGTCGATTTTAAAGTTTAAAGAGTCAATAGATCCATTCAGTTCCGGGTCATCAAACAACTTTGCCTTCCCTTTCGAATTGAATAATTGTTTCGCTAATTCGGTTTGATTATTTTGGTAGCCATTGGGCCACAGGTGAAAATAGAGAAATTGAAGGGTATCGGGTGAGTTGTTAGTATATTCAACCGTTTCGAAAGCATTTAATTCATTGTGCAGATCATCAAGGGTTACACGTATCTTATAATTGACCTCTTGCTGAAAATATTCCTGCGCTGAGGCTTTTATAAAATTGCCAATCAGGATTATACAGATGATTAAGATCTGTCGAATAGAATAAGTTAGGAAATCTGTTCTCACAATCTTTAAGCTGAGCGTTTTTTACATTTTTGATCATATATCCGCAAACCATCAAGTCCTGCTCTTTTCCGGACTGTTGCGGATTTCGTGAATTTCAAGGAATAAAATATGCAACACTAAAAGCATTGCATATTTTAAAAAGTTTATTCATTGTTTCTATTGTTCCAGGTTTCTATTGTTGGTATCCAATGAACCAAATGATTCCCTTGTCAATAAAATCTCAATCTTAATTAAATCAATACGATAATCAAGATAATCAATAAAAGGGTACCACCACTGATGTAAATGATTTCACCATTTTTACGTACATTTTCTTTAATCCCTTTAACTTCTTTACGCAGTTCACGCTTTTCAACAGAAGTCAAATTCGATTTATCCATGCTGCGAATTTCCTCCACACGTTTTGTCAAAGTGGCAATCTCTTCTGCCGATAATTTATTCTCTGTTTTAACGACAGCAGCAGTATTATCTGAAGAGGCTTTTATTTCGCCTGCGAATGCCATTGTTGCACTGAACATGAAGATCATTAAGAATCCAAAAATAGTCTTTTTCATTTTGTCATTTTTAATATTAATTTATGAAAGTAAAAGTAATAGGCAATGCATTCCTGTCTGTTACACAATTCCATTTAAGAGTTACAACATTCACACATTAAAATATAACAGCGAAATCAGTGACTACAACGTTTGGTGTAGCCAACAATCGCAGGCAATATATAGGGAACAAATAGTTGCCTTCGCCATCGGTTTGGAAATGAATTGGGAAACAGCGGAATTGAATTCAGGGAATTCGCTCGTTTGCAACGAGGGGGATGTGGTTTTGAGTTTGCAACTCATAATAACAAATGGCATTCTGATCGGGAATACGTTCGCTCTTTGACGAAATGATATATTTGTCGTTACAAACGACCAACAATTAACCCCTCCCCGAAAAAACGGGGCAGGCTGTTACAAACGAGGGGTAGTGGATTACAATCTCTTTGAATAACTCTTTTATTTTTCTCCGATTCTTTCTCCCATCTTAACAGAAGTTTCATAACCCTTTGCTGTATTGTTCAATAAATCCTCATCAATATGGATTTTACTTTTTTCAAACAGCAATACCACCGTTGAGCCTCCAAATTTAAAGTATCCTTTCTCTTCGCCTTTAATAACAGAACTACCCTTAAAAGTTTGTACGATGCTTCCTACCATGGTGGCACCAACTTCGGCCATCACAACATCACCAAACAAAGGATTTGAAAGGATTGAATATTCCCGTTTGTTCAGACAGAATATTTCAGCCTTTTTACGCAAAGCCAGGGGGTTGACTGAATAAAAGTCACCATCAATCTTTTTGTTATGAGATACATTTCCGCTGACCGGAAAATGAAAACGATGGTAATCCATCGGGGCCAGCCTGATGATCAGCAGGGCGCCATCATGGTACTTTTGTGCAAGAGTTGGATTATCCAAAAAGGAGGCTACATCAAAGCGAACTCCTTTAATGATAAACCAGGAGTTGCTGATATCGGCATAAGCCAGAATTTTACCATCGGCTGGTGAACCAACAACTGTAGAAATGGTATCGACCGGTCGTGCATCAGCTTTTAGTTTTCGCGTAAAAAAATCGTTGAAATTGTTGAACTCCTGTTTTTGGGCAATGCTCATATCAATATCAAAATCTTCAATAAAGGGATGTATCTTTTTTGCTGAAGAAGTGCGATCCATCCTGTTTCCATAGATCGACGAAACCAGCTTTCTTTTCGCCAACGCCCACAAAGTTGCTTCGCCGATTGGATTGTAATACAACCATACCAACCACTTTTCTCCGGCCACCTTTTCGGTTTTCAGTTGCCCGCTTTCTCTTTCATAATATTGAATGGGAGCTTGAGTCGGAAGTGGATAAATGGCCGGGATGATAATTATTGCAAGCAACAACAAAATGATGCCCCACCTCTTTTTAGTTTTTGATATTTCCATTTTTACTTTGTTGCCTTGAGACGCAAATATAATACAATGTCCTCTATTTTAACCCAATTCCCATTCATCAATAAACTTTCAACAAAGCGGGCTTCTTTCCGAAATCCAATTCTTTTAACCAACCGGGGTGAGCGAAGAGTGATGAAGAAAATAAATAAGGCTCCGACTACTCATCCAACTAAAAAGAGAAAACCGTCGTTAAGTGCATACTGCCAGAATCAGGGATGTTGCTCAACCGGGCGTTCAAGTTGGGTCTTAAAGACCACTTGAACTCCTAATTATTGGCAGAAGTTATTTTTTAAGTCTATTTATCTTTTTGATTACTTCATTGTTTTGGTCTACTCCCAAGGTTAATAAAAACTCTTTCAAAAACTGAATTAATAAGTAGTACCGGTCTAATCTAAAATCTTTTTTAAGTTTTAAATCAATGAAGAAGTTAACTGAAATACTTAACCATTCATTTGTTCCATTCTCAACATAGTCATTAATTTGTTCTTTAAATTTGCTATATCCAATGATGTTTTTTGGTGTAGCTGAAAATAAAATCATATTCTCTCCAATTTCTCTTTGTTCTTCTCTAAATATCAAAAAGTCTGTCCAAGCAATCCAATCTTCATTTTCATTTAATTGCCCATCTGCAAGAACTGAACGAATATTTGAAAGACAATTTTCAATTTTAATATTTGTCAAACTATTTGAGCCATTAAGAAAAGTGATTTCTTGACGATATAATTCAAGCCAGCCTAAAAATGAGTTAAATCTGTAAACTGTACTATAAAATTTATGTTTCTTAAAATGATTATCGTCAATTGTGTTTATAGTAAAGTTTGTATGGTTTAGTTTCAATGTCTCGCTAGTTAAATAAACGGTTGGATAATGTTCTATGATTTCTGCAAGCCTTGAACTTAATTCAAGAGCAGATAAAGTAATTGGGTCTTTGTACTTTTTGAATACATCATCTAATGCTTTTGCATATTTTCTTTTCTCAAAATAATTGGCAAGAAAATAATCTCTAAAAAATAGTGTTAACATTGTTCCTATAAAAGTTATAATAGTTCCTGCTATTCCTAATTTTACAAAAGTTTCAAAAGTCATATTATAATTGGTAATTTGGAATTTCGGTTATAATTTCTGCCAACTTGTTTATACTCACAATAAATATTCCCTATTACACCATAAGATCTCGGGATAGGCGCAAAGCTGTTGCGTGTTATTTTTCAAATATAGTAACAATTTACAAATCATTGAAAGATGACATTATTTTCTTTAAACTTTTCCCTCTTCTGATATCACTCCATAAATGTTCAACACAATATTTTTCAATAATGAAATTACGCAAAGAAAAAATGGGGAATGCGAACAGATATAAGCCGTCCTGACATTGAAGTATTGTAAAAAAGAAATGATAGCGTTTCTATCACAGATAGCACTTATGGTTTGTTCCTCAGTTGTCTGCGCGTAATAAAAGATGACAAAGATGAGTTTTGTCATCTTTTTTATTGTTTGATGAAATCAATTGCAAAATTTTTAAAAAAAAATAATTTTTGATAATATTTCCGGCATTTTAATTGGTTATTCCAAATATTATGCCGTAACTTTGGTATTATATCATCATTTTTTACCATTTAAATAAATTTACCATGAAATTAAAAACTGTAATTAAGCAAATTACCGCAGTGTTAAATTTCCCGGCCGCCTTGGGTAACTTTATCATTTATGCGAAGGCCATTTTTATGGCGATGAATAACAATGATTACTTCACAGCTTATGTTGCGGACATCAACAAACTTGGTGAAGATATTGCAAGTCTCGAAGAAATCGAAGCGGCTTGTAATACAAAACCGCCGACAAAGACAGTCGATGAGCGTGATGCGGCGCTCGAAGTGGTTAAAATGGATTTGCGCACGTTGCGCAACCACGTTCAGAATGTGGCCAATGCGAATCCACGCATGGCAAAGGCAATTATTATCAGCGCCGGAATGTCTGTTAAAAATTCGGCAACTCATGGCAAACAAATGAGCTCTGCTGAAAATGGTACAGAAAAGGGGAGTGTAAATTTAACCGGCGAGGGTGCTGGCGCTCACGACTGGCGTATGAGTTTAGACGGAACCACCTGGATACAGATGACACCGAGCTTTTCATCGAAGACAACTTTTAGTAATCTTCAATCGAATACTGATTACTACTTCCAGAATCGCAGGATGGGAGCCAATAATTTCTATGGCGAATGGAGCCAAAGCGTAATGATAACCGTCAAATAGAAGACTTTTATCGTTTTCCTCAACAAGCGAAGCATTCGTATTGACCTTTTGAATAACGGTTCATACGAATGCTTCTTCTCTTTTACAGACCGGGACATCAATCCAGAAGCGATGTTAGATTCTTTCAATGAGACCTGCAATGCTCTTAAACGAACGAACCATGCACCCAAAGTATCCTACGACTTCTTCAAAGCATCCTACGACTCTCCCAGGGGAACGATCGATGCTCTTAATGAATGTAACGAGTCTTTTAAACCATCAAAGGAATCTCCCATATCATTGAATGATTCACTTAAAGAGTCGTTCAATGCTTCGAAGACAATAACGACTCTTTCAGTGCGTGATACGATTCTCCCGAAGAATAGTACGACTCTTTCAAAATCTGCTTCCATTCCAATAAAAACGGGTTAAATCCACCTGTTATGATGCTAAAAAGCTAAAACCATATGGTAATTCATGAAACAACCATGAATTGCCTGCTGCTTTAGCTGGAGGGATAGGTGAATTAATTCCATTATTGGCTTTAGCCGAAAAGATTATGGGTTCATTTTATTTTCGAAATTGATCACCGCATATTCAGTATGCCTCGTTAATTTTGGCTGAAGCCAATCTCTATACCCCCCACTTTTAACCCACAGGCTAAAGCCATGTGGCAATTCATAAAACACATAAAACTTCCTCAATCAAATTGTCCATTGTACAAGTCAAAATACCTTCCTTTCTGCTTCAGCAGGAAAGCGTGATTTCCTCTTTCGATGATTTCGCCATGCTCGATCACCAGAATTTCATCCGCATTGCGGACGGTCGACAGCCGATGTGCAATCACAAAGCTTGTGCGCCCTTTCATGAGCTGATCAAGCCCTTTTTGGATAATTTGTTCTGTACGCGTATCGATCGAACTGGTTGCTTCGTCCAAAACCAAAATAGAAGGGCGGGCAACCGTGACACGCGCAATGTTCAGCAATTGCCGTTGTCCCTGGCTCAGATTTCCACCATCTTTTGTAAGCGCTGTCTGATAACCATTGGGCAGGTGCTGAATAAATGAATGGGCGCCCGAGAGCATCGCGGCATCCATCACCTCCTCGTCGGTGGCTTCTAACCGGCCGTACCGGATATTCTCCATCACCGTTGCACTAAACAAGTGCGTATCCTGTAGTACCATCGCGAGCGTACGTCGCAAACTGTAACGCTGTATGTTTTGTATATCGATCCCGTCAATTGTAATATGTCCTGACTGAATATCGTAGAACCTTGTCAGCAAATTAACAATGGTTGTTTTGCCGGCTCCTGTCGAACCCACCAATGCAATCTTCTGACCGGCTTTCGCGCAGAATGAAATATCTTTCAGGATCACCTTATTGGCATCGTATCCAAAAGTTACGTCATCGAACCTCACGTCGCCTTTTACATTTACCAAAGGAACAGCATCCGGGGCATCGGCTGTTTCGGGTATTTCATCCATGATCTGGAAAATACGTTCCGCCCCTGCCAGCGCCGACTGCAACGCATTATACTGACTCGAAATTTCGTTAACCGGTCGTCCAAATTGTTTGGAATATTGAAGAAATGCCGCGAGACCACCTATATCCAATCCTCTTAAAACTGCCAACATACCGCCCACTGTTGCGGTAATTGCAAAATTGATAGTATTCAGATTCTGAATCATTGGCATCATCACCCCTGCATACAACTGTGCTTTCGTGGCTTTGTCACGCAGGTCATAATTGATTGTTTCGAAATCGTTGGCCGCACGATCTTCGTAGCAGAAGACTTTTACCACTTTTTGGCCCGTGATCATTTCTTCGACATAACCATTGACAGCGCCCAACGCCACCTGTTGCTTCGTGAAATAATCCTTACTCTTACTGATGATTTTAGCTGCCACCCAAAGCATTACGGGGACAATAATCAACGTAACACAAGTAAGCAACGGACTGATATAAAGCATTAGAAATAAGATGCCCGATAAGGTCAAAGCGCTCGCGAATAACTGCAAAACACTTGTGTTGAGCGAATCGCTGACTGTATCCATATCGTTGGTAAAACGGCTCATCAATTCACCATGCGTGTTGCTGTCGAAGAATTTTAAGGGCAATGATTGTAGTTTCTTGAACAGATCGGCCCGAATGATGCTCACCGTCTTTTGAGCAACGACAATCATGAGCCGGTTTTGCCACACTGCAGCCAATGCCCCCAATCCATAAATTATCAACAATAAAACGATCATCCCGAACAGGCCCGACAAGTTATTGGGAATAATATAGTCATTGATAATTGGCCGTATCAGGTAGGAACCCGCCACCGTAGCGCTTGTATTGATCAGTACAAGCAAGAAAATGATTCCCATCAGTAATTTCTACATTCGCAGATAATTCCATAAACGCAGGAAGACTTGTTTCGAGTTTTTGGGTCTTTCGACAGCAATACTTCCACGTCGTCCGGGAAGACCCGAAATGGACAACTTTGTATTTGAACTGTTTGGCGCGCTCATTGGACACCCTCCTTCTGTAACTGCTGCGAATTATAAATATCCTGGTAGATGGTGTTGTTTTTGATCAGTTCATCGTGCGAACCGGTGCCAATAATTTCGCCATCATCGAGCAGAATAATTTTATCGGCGGTTAAGATCGAACTGATTCGCTGAGCAATAATAAGTATGGTCGTGCCTTTAAGATGTAGATTGAACGATTCCCGCATCTTTGCTTCAGTTGCAGTATCGACGGCGCTCGTACTATCGTCAAGAATTAGGATGGCTGGTTTACGCAAAATAGCCCTTGCGATACATAGTCGTTGCTTTTGTCCTCCCGAAACGTTTACACCGCTTTGCCCCAATACCGTGTCATATTGTTTTGGAAGCGCCATGATGAAATCGTGTGCCTGTGCATCTTTAGCTGCATTCATGATCTCTTCATCTGTCGCATCCGCCTTTCCCCATTTCAGGTTTTGCCTGATCGTGCCCGTAAATAGTTCATTCTGTTGAAGCACAAGTTTGATACTGGTGCGCAGGTTTTGTAAGGTATAATTATGGACATCCTGATCGTCTATCAATACATGACCTTCCGTCGCATCGTATAATCTTGGAATCAACTGTACAAGGGTACTTTTAGATGATCCGGTTGCGCCAATAACCGCAACGGTCTCGCCGGGGTTAACCGTAAAGCTGATGTTTTTCAAAACGTATTCACTACAGTTCGCGTGATATTTAAAGAAAACATCCTTAAATTCTATTTTACCCTGTTTTACAGACAGGTTGTTTTTTTTCGCCGCCGGTGAATCGACGACATCTATTTCGGTGTTCAATACTTCGAGTATGCGTTCGGAAGAAGCACCAGCTCTTGCAACCGTCATCAGCGTCATCGAAAGCATCATCAGCGACATCAATATCTGGGTGATATAGGTGATGAACGACATCAGTTGCCCCACCTGGAAGGTGCCTGAAATAATTTTATTCCCGCCAAACCAGATAATGGCTACGATGGAAATATTCATCACCAACTGCATTACCGGGAGGATCAGCACCACCATCCCTGACGCTTTAACGGCTATTTCCCTCAATTCATCATTGGCGAATCCGAACTTTTTCTTTTCAAAATCTTCGCGGACAAACGATTTTACAACACGCACATTGACGAGGTTTTCCTGAATTACGCCATTGACGTTATCGAGCTTTCGCTGCATCTTTTCGAAAAAAGGGAGACCGCGCCGAAGGATCAGGTAAATGCTGATTGCTAAAACAGGAATGGCAATCGCGATGATGGATGCCAGTCCGGCATTGATGCGTACGGCAATGATGACCGCAAACAACAACATGAGCGGGGCGCGGATCAATAACCGCAGCGACATCATAATCACTTGCTGTAATATATTTACATCGTTGGTCAGTCGTGTAACCAACGACGCGGAACTTAACCGGTCGAGGTTGGAGAAGGAAAATTCCTGGATCTTCCGGAACATCCCTTTCCTCAACTCTGCCGCAAAACCAACCGACGCCTGCGATGAGTAATAGATATTCCCAATATTTGCAGCAATGGCAAGAATAGACAAAGCCACCATGATACCCCCGGTCTGGAAGATATACGGCAAACTTTTTTGGCTGACGCCGTTGTCAACAATTTTCGACATCAGCTCTGGCTGAACGATTTCGCAGAATACATCAACTATGACAAATGCAGGCGCCAATAACAGCGCCTTTCGATAGTTGCGGAAAAAAGGGAAGTATTCTTTCATTTTAAAAATATATTCAACAATACATTATAAGTAATGAGAACACTTGACAGAGCCGTCGGCTCGATTCATTTTGTAACAACGGATTTTAATCCGTTGAGGACGAATGTTGATAGTAATGTGGAGTGCCGTAGGTACGATTCATATTTATGCGTTAGCCTCCATATGGTCCGAACCTACGGTTCTCATGATTACTTTATGCATCTATCTGCCGGATTAAAATCCGGCGTTACAAGATTTGCCGAGGCTACGCCTCTATAGCCATTTTACAATTTGATGGTCAGCGTAATGTTACCCACTTGTTGATTCACGCCTTCTTTGAATTCTTTTGTTTTTAACTTCTCATTGAATGACAATCCCACTTTTTTGTTGGTGATCACAAAACCATAATCAAATTCCAGGTGACTATTGGTAATCTCATCTTTAGACAGTATATAAGGGCTTTTATTATGCGTAAAGAACCCGCCCTGAAGTGTTGCATCATCCATTACTGCCCGAAAAATGGGTCTCATAAAAAAGTAAAACTGAAATTTGCGGAAGTTCACCAATGCTTTTTCGGCATTTCCCCTAAAACCTGAATTTTCGTAATTGCTGAAATAAGAATTGAATATACCGCCTCGGAATGTAAACCCAAGACCAAAGGTATTTTTCCAGGTACCAATATTCGACTCTAATCGCCCAATGATTTCAAGATTGGATGATGGTTGCGCAACCAGCCTTTCATATTGAATAAAATAATTCAGAATAATGTCCGTGTAGATCTGGTTATCCCAGCCTCGCGGAAGCTGATAATCAATAACGCGATGTGCTAAAGTCTGTGCTTGTTCGGCCAATGAGTATTTACCAATCACACCGAAATCGAGTTCAGTCGTAATTTTTTGTTTCTTCACAATATCGGCCGAAATAAGACGGTGATTCAGATAAAGAATTCCTGCATAAGGACGATCACCTTTGATGATGTTCGGATCGGCGATGATATTGGGAGCAAACATCAATTGAGTGAGCCCCCATTCGTATAAGTTATCGGGAGTGCCCGATAATTCCATTAACAGATTATCCAAAAATGTGGTTTTGATATTCCTCGTATAATAAAAATCCAATTCAATGCCCGACGTATATTCCCTGTCAGTTCCTTCGCCCCTGTAATTAAAGAAATCGTTATCATACGAAAGCTGAACACTTCTTAGAGTGGAGTTTTTTTGAGCATAAACAGACAATGGCATCAGCAATAAAAACAATGCCCGCCACGCGAACGAAAGCAATTTTTCAATCATGGAATGACGGGTGAAATGAATTTGGATTATTTGTTATTACTAAAATAATCTCCAATAATCCATTAGCAGACTTGCAAACAGACCATCAGAGATTATTAGCTTACGCCTACGCCTGAGTGATTTAGCTTTGTCTCGCTAAATCATTTTCAAGGATTTTTTTCTTCTCCTCATATTGCTCTGTTGTAAGTTCGCCAGCTGCGAATCGTTTTTGTAAGATGTCGAAAGGTGAATCCTTACGATGTCGCTGACCGGGGATGTTATATGGAATTGCAAAAATCCAGATAAGCAGCATTATCCAAACAAACCACCAAATGAGGTCCATGCCCCAATAATAATTTCCGTTGTACATGTTATTTAAATTTAAAAGGTAAAAATCTATTCATTAACTGACTGCCTTTGCCAAAAGAAAAGCGGCTCCGGCAGCAATTATTCCAATGAACGCCACCTTTATCGTCCCTTTTAAGAGCGGCTGCCCCGTCACTTTGCTTTTGAAAAATCCAAAAATGATCAACGCAAGTATTGTGACAAGACACGACAAATTGAAAGCGGTATGATTATCGCTGAAAAGGATATAAGGTGAGAGGGGAATGAATCCCCCAACGAGGTAAGAAATTGCAATGGTCCCCGCACTAACAGCCGCCCTGTCTTTATCGGGCTTTTCGAGCTTTAATTCAAGTTTCATCATAAAGTCGGCCCAGCGGTTTTTGTCCTGGCTCACTTGTAATGCCACTTGTTTGCTTAACGGTTCTGCAACTCCCAAACTTGTAAAGATATCCTCTACCTCTTTTAGTTCGATAAATGGAACCTTCTCAATTTCGTCGTATTCTCTTTTCAATTCCGTTTCATAATGCTCAACTTCAGTTTGCCCTGCCAGATAACCACCCAATCCCATCGAAATACAGCCAGCTGTTATTTCAGCCAAACCCGATATAATGATCAGATGATTCGTACTGAGCACACCGCTTAAACCGGCGGTCAGCGCAAACGGGACCGTCAAACCATCAGACATTCCGATGATGATGTCTTTTACCAACGTGGTATTTTTATTGTGCAGTTCTGGCATGATTGACTAATAACAGATGATTTTCATGAGATCTTTTATGGGTTACCTGGTAAGCGATTGCACCGCTTTTAACAGGCATTCCGGTTTGTGAATCGAATCGTAAACCGGCATTACTTTCTTTCCGGTTTCGAACAATCCATATACCGCCATCTGTGCTGTTCGTACAGAATACTCTACTGTAAAAACACAATCGATTGGCGCTTCGGCGAATTGACCTAAGAAAGCAAAATTGGTCGCTCCTTTGGGCAGAACATCAGGCCGGTCTCCCTTTTTTCGTGGCATAAACAAGCTATCAACAAAAGGCATTGCAACCGGAATACAGTTTACTTTTCCGGCATCCATCACAGGTTTCATGATATCCTGAATCTTGAGGTGATACCATAATTCTTCCAGCATCTCTTCGCCATTGCATTCGGCCATTGTCTTATTCACAAAATTTCCTTTCCTGTCGGGATACAATCCATAGCCCCAGAATATTTTGACATCAGCGGGTTGATTCGGGAAATGCGGCTGACGTGCAATCACAAAAGACATCAACCAGTTTGAATCGGTCAATGTTACCAAACCACCTGTTCCATCCACATTGCCCGAAAAGTTTTCCATATAATTGTGGAAGGTATTGTCCTTTAAAGTTGCCGTAAACGAATACCATTTTTGCCTGTTAATGTGATCGCAGAAAGGATCGGGATTTCCAAAATACGAATCTTTCGCAGCAATCTTCTTCCACAATTGCCATGCTCCTGATTCTGCAAGGCCTTTAAGTTTCGTAGGTTGTTTCCATGTTCCGTTGTCCGTACTTTCGGTAAGTGAACCATTAGTAATAAAAACGTAATCATTTTCGCGAAGTATAATTTCGCTCTTATCTTTCAAATGGATAACGGTTGCCGTCCGTTTATCTGATGACAGGTTAAAATCAACATCAACGACTTCGGTTCCTGCCTGAAATTGTACCCCTTTTGCTTCAAGGTATCTTTTCATAGGAATCACAACCGAATCATTCTGGTTATATTTGGTTCGGAGAATGCCCCCTAACTTGGGAAGTACATCGACCAAATGAATAAATCGTTTCATATATCTGCGCATTTCGGCCACGCTGCTCCATTTCTGGAAGGCGAACATGGTTGTCCAGATCAGCCAGAAATTGGTTGTAAAGAAATCCTGGTCAAACCATTCTTCGATACTTTTGTCTCCCAATGATTTTTCGGAAGCGAATGTAAGTTTGAGTAACCTGGTTTGCTGCGTCAGGTTAAGGCCAAAGGATGAAACGTCTAATTTCTTGCCATCTTTCAAAAGTCTTGCCTGTGCATTCGATACAAACCGATTGTTGAAATCAAACGATTCGTCTCTCACAGATGTGTTTGGATCTTCCAGAGATGGGATGTAGGAAAGCAGATCCCAATAACAGGTGTAATGCAATTCGTGCATTCTTCCGCCTCTTGTAACAAAACCTTTTTCTGCATCACCTGCTCCATCAAGCGCGCCGCCAAATATTTTATCTTTTTCGAGGATATGTATGTTCGCACCAGGAACACCCGCATCTTTTTCAAGATAAAAAGCACTTGCAAGCGCAGCAATTCCACTTCCGATAAGATATACTTTTGAGTCTTTTGGATTTATGTTTTTTCCCTTTTTCATCGCTTTTGTCTCTAAAGCTGAATTTCTTTTAATTCCGATTTTAAATCTTTGAGTTTAGTCTCATAAGAAGCTATTCTTCCTTTTATCCTGCTTACTCTGCCTTCTTTTACAGATGCACTGATCTTTTCACCAAAATTTTTGACATCAGATTTTACTCTATTAATACCTGCTTCGGTTTTATCCTCCAAATTTTTGATTCCATTTTTGCTGGCAGTTTCAAACTCAGTAATGATTAACTTTCTTTTTGTCTTCAGCGCGGCAATCTTTTTCTCTATTTTTACCTTTTCGTTTCCAATAGATTTCTTCAATTCAACTCTTGCATCGGCTATGTCCTCGTCGATTTCATCAATATCGTCTTTTACATATTGATCGAATTCAAAATCAACGTCACTTTTTAAAATTTTTGCTCCAAATGGCTTTAAATAGGTCTCAATAAATCCTATGCTGTACTCATCAATTTCTGCAACGATTGAGATTTCACCAACTGGCATACTTTTTTCAATTTTTGCAAGAAAGTCACCTTCCAAATTATAATGACTACTTTCAGAAATACCGCCAATAACAGTACCTGTACACATACCAACCACAACTCCTACAGGACCACCAAGCAATCCGATTAAACCTCCTACAGCCATTCCGGTTATGGTTCTCCACTCGTTAGAACCATCTTCCTTCAGTATTTCATAATCTCCGTTCGCTTTTTTACGCACCATCATTCTGTCGTAAATCGAAATGTCACCAAATGAATCTAATTCAACCAGTTTATGCAAAGCCTTAATAGCTTTTTCTTCTTCTTTAAAAGAAGCAACAATTACTTTTGTCATTTTTTTGTTTTTAAACTATGAATAAAAAATAAATCAATTAATCAAAATACGAAGCGTTGTTATTAATAATGAGCTAATCATAAGTAGTACTTACAGAATGGCATCTTCTTTCAGAATGGTATCTTCTTTGCCAGCACAAGAATTCTCTTGCATCGTTAAACATTTTTGACCCATTCTGGTGAGTTCAACTTCGCACGAAATTGCAATTTCATCACTTACCATTAAACCTCCCGAATCGGTTGGCGTATTCCAGGTAAGTCCCCAGTCAGACCTGTTGATCTTTCCGGTAACTGTAAATCCTGCCCTTTCATTTCCCCACGGGTCATTTAACATTCCGCCAAATTGCACTTGTAAGTTTACCTTCTGAATAATACCAATCATTGTAAGCTTACCCCACATTTCATGATTTCCATCCTTATCAGCTTTTGAAATAGTACTTGAGGTGAATGTGATCTCAGGATGTTTTTTAATATCAAAAAAATCGCGGCTTCTTAAATGCTCGTCACGTATCGGATCTCCAGTATTTATTGAGGAGGCATCGATCCGTAAATCAATTACGGCTGTTCTAAAGTCCTTTCCCGATGTACAAATATTTGCATCAAATTTTGTGAATGTACCGCTGACATGCGCAATCATTAAATGTCTGACTTTAAAGCCAATTTCACTGTGTGCCTGGTCAATAGCCCACTTTGTTTTTGACAAAACTTCGGTTTGTTTCATACGTATATTATTTGTTTTTAAGAGATTATAAGGAATAGCAATGAGGAAATATTCATCTTGTTTTGTGACTTTTTAGTCATAGCTATTTCATCTTTTTAATATTTAAACTGGTTATTTTTATTTGCCTGATTTGATTCGCCGTTTGAAAATTAAATCATTCACATTATTATCATCGATTCCTTCAACCTATTCTTAAAAGGGGTATCCGAACATGCAATGATGGTCTCAATGATCCGTTTCGTCTCGTTTGGATCTCTGACCTGAATAGCTGTAACTCCTTCTTCTTTGGCCGGGTAGTCATTTCCTCCAGGGAACAGGGCATCTCCAATAAAAATCATCTCATCAATCTTAATGCTAAGTTTTTCGCGCAATTTTTCAATGCCGTAAGCTTTATCAATGCCCGGTTTCGTGATGTCGACAGATGTTGTGCCACCAAGGCGTATTGAGAATCCGGGAATCAGTTGATCAAGCAGAATTTTCATCTTCTTTCGCTTCGTGAAATCAGGATCCCATTTTTTCTTTTCACCAATGGGAGCCTGTTGTCCCAATGCGGAATAGGTGATCTGGCTTCCCCGGTCTTCAATTATTTCTCCCCAAACCTTTTCAATTTTGAAGTCCATCTCCCTGGTTACCTTTTTTAGAGCATTGATAATATGATCCTTTTCATCTGAAGAGAGATCTTCAGAATAGAGTTTTTCCCATTGCCCATCATATTTATAGAATTTTGTCCCGCAGGCTGGTAGCAGAGAAAGGTCTTTCAGCCGTTCATCATGCGGAAGATTTGAGAGCAATTGTTTCTCAAACTGCGGCCATCCACCTCCCGAGATCACCGCAACTTTGACAACCCCGAGAAGGTCGTGCAACAACTTCGCCATTTCATTATCAAGCGACGATTTGCTTACGGCAAGTGTACCGTCCAGATCAAAAACAATTAGTTTTTTCATGTATATAAGTTACGTCCGATTAGGTATTATTTCTTTTCCATTTGGTCGCTGTATTGTCCTTTTCGTGCGGCTTTATTGCAGGCGGCCCGATGATTCAGAGCTTGCTGCGCTTTAAGCACGTTGGCTTCTTTTCCTTGCCAGATATCCAAAGCAGGTTGCTGAATCGCACGGGCAAACGAAAATGTCAATGGCCATGGCAATTGAGATTTATATCGCATGTTCATCGCATTTAATCGTGCAGATGCCAATTCTGAAGATTGCCCTCCGGATAGAAACGCGATTCCCGAAACTGCTGCCGGAACGGTTCTTAGAAGACATTTAACAGTTGCTTCAGCAACTTCATTGATTGATGGCTGTACAGGACACTTCAATCCCGGGAGTATCATATTGGGTTTTAAAATCATCCCTTCCATCATTACTCCTTGCAGGTAAAGCTGATAGAAAACAGTATGCAAAACCTCCTCCGTTACTTCACAACATCGATCCAAGGAATGGTCACCATCCATCAAAACTTCGGGTTCAACAATTGGGACAAGACCAGCTTCCTGACATAAGGCAGCATAGCGGGCCAATGCACTTGCATTAACTTCAATACAACCTCGCGTTGGAATATCCTCCCCAATTGTAATCACTGCACGCCACTTGGCAAAACGGATTCCCATTTGAAAATATTCTGCGAGTCGGACGCGCAATCCATCAAGACCTTCAGTGATTTTCTCCCCCTGACGATTTGCCATATCTATTGCACCGGCATCAACTTTAATGCCTGGAATAATCCCTGCATCAATGATGGCTTTAATAAAGGGTCGGCCATCTTTTAATTGTTGCCGGATTGTTTCATCGAAAAGAATAGCACCACTTATACTGTCACTTAAACCTTTTGTAGTTACAATCATTTCCCGATAGTCGCGATGGAATTCTGCAGTTTGGGGAATGCCTAATGCGGCAAACCTTTTGTTACAGGTTGAATTGCTTTCATCCATTGCCAGTAATCCTTTTTCGTCGGCAACCAATAGCTTTGCCGTTTTTTCAAGTTCGTCCATCTGTCTCATTTTGTAGTTTATTTAGTGTTTAACCGATGCCTGGTTAGCAACAGCTTTAATCGCGTTCTGAATCTTTGCCTCATCACCCAGATAATAATGGCGAATGGGATGAAGCTCTTCATCAAGTTCATATACAAGTGGTATTCCGGTAGGGATATTAATTGCGGCGATATCAGCATCAGAAATATTGTCGAGATACTTGACCAATGCACGAAGACTATTTCCATGAGCAACAATCAAAACTGACTGCCCCTCCTTAACCAATGGTGCAATATTTTCATGCCAGCAAGGGAGGAAGCGCGAAACAGTATCCATAAGGCATTCGGTTGCAGGAAGTTGTTCAGGAAGCAGAAGTTTATAACGTATATCGTGACAAGGATGTCGCGGATCTTTTTCATCAAGGGCAGGTGGACGGATGTCGTAACTGCGCCGCCATAAGTTGACCTGCGATTCGCCATATTGTTTTGTTGTTTCAGACTTGTTAAGCCCTTGCAGAGCTCCATAATGTCGTTCGTTCAACCTCCATTCCCGAAGAACTGGAATCCACATCTGATCCATTTCGTCGAGTACAATCCACAATGACCGGATGGCTCGCTTCAAAACAGAGGTAAATGCGACATCAAACGTAAATCCATGCTCTTTTAAGGTACATGCTGCCTGCAACACTTCTTCTTTGCCATGATCAGATAAATCAACATCTGTCCAGCCACTAAAAAGGTTCTCTTTGTTCCATACACTTTCGCCGTGTCGTAAAAGAACCAACTTCCGGGTATTGAATCCTTCTTGTTCCATAAAAATGGTAAATTTTGAAGGATCTAAGTTCATCATCTTTAATTTGATATGTGTTACACAATTATTACGAAATGTTACATTATTCGCACATTCTCAAAAGTTAAATCAGACTTGCTATTTTCCTAAAATAAGAAAATACTGAGAGGCTTGTTTTTCCTGACCACCAGGATGAGGTGGTAACGATTCCGGATCAAAAGAGGTGTTATTACCAATTTTAAGGTAATATTCTGTGGCAGAATAATACATCTGACCTGAGACCACATGAAGCAAGATTACCTTATCATTCATAGCTTTAGCCATTGAAGAACCTATCCTGGCTATTTTTTCTTCGCCCGGATCATCATCCAGTGCGAGCAAAACTTTTTTAATTTTATTCACTTTAAAGTAAAATTAAAGAGCTTACAATTCGATGGTTTTTATAATTTCTTTTAACGAATTGGCAGAATATTTAAACAGTTTCTGCTCTTGATCTGATAGTTCGAGTTTCAGGTACTGATCGACTCCATTTATATTTACGTGCGACGGAATACTAATACACACATCACTTACTCCATAATAATCCGTGATGAGTGTTGAAACAGGCAATATAGAATTCTCATTTCGAACAATCGATTGGGTTATTTTAACCAGTGAGAGTGCAATTGAATAGTTTGTAGCCCCTTTTGCCTGGATAATCTGGTAGGCTGCATTCTTTACTTTCTCAAATATTTCAGCCAATTCATCTTTAGCATTCCCAAGCCCCGCATAGTCAGAACAATACTTTTCGATAGCCATTCCGCCTATCGTTGCATTACTCCATAATGGCAATTCAGTATCTCCATGCTCACCTATAATATAAGCATGTATATTACTGGGATCGACTTTGCAATATTCGCTGATCATGTATTTTAATCTCGCTGTATCCAATACGGTTCCCGAACCTATTACCCTGTTCGGAGGTAAACCGGAAATTTTTAGCGTCACGTAAGTAAGAATATCGACTGGATTTGTTACTACCAAAAGAATCGCATCTGCTGCATATTTTGTGATAGCAGGAATAATTGCGTTAAACAATGTGACATTGTCTTTTACTAAATCAATTCTGCTCTGCCCCGGTTTTTGCTTTGCTCCTGCTGTTATGACTACAATATCGGCATCTTTGCAACCCTCGAATCCGGCAGCATAAATTTTTGTTGGATGGGCAAAGCTTAAGCCATGGTTTAAATCCATACACTCACCATTTGCGAGTATTTCATTTTTATCGACTAAAACAATTTCTCTGGCTAAGCCACTAATCATTAATGAAAAGGCAAAAGTGCTGCCTACATTACCCGCACCAATGATTGCAATTTTAGGTTTTAAAGATTCCATCGTAATAATTAATAGTAAGAAGTTAAAAGCATCAGATGAAATAGCCATGAGAGTAAACTTCTCGCAAACCAAAATGATTATTTGGCTATTAGCTTCGCTGATCTTCGATTCCATGCGACCATTAAAAAACAAATTATAAACGCATGAAAAGGTTGATGTGCGGATTCACCTTTCCCATAATATTTTAGAAATTTCAAGTGGTACCGAAGCATTCGGAACGCATGAAATCGCCCTGGCTGTATAATCAGAAGCTGGTCTCGTTGCATTTACCAATGCAAAATATCGGTAGCAGTTGTTTATGCCTTCCAGCTTCTCACCTCGCGTCATTTGTTGTATTATTGCTGGTTGCCCGCTAACACCATTGGCAAAAAGTTCAACTTGTATTGTTTCCGGATCAACCTCATTAAAATATACCTGAGCTTCGAAATGATGCTGCGATTCAATCATTTCGGACTTTACTTCGCCAAAACGAATTGCGGACCAATTTTGCTCAAGCGTTTGAATTTCGCCATTAATCCTCTTTCCTAACTCTCCCCTATTTTCAGCGCGATTGAGATATGCGGTTGCAGCAGGCAAGTAATGTTGTTCGGTATATTCGCGCACTGTTCTGTCAGCAGAGAATCGTGGTGTAAGTTGTGCCATACTTTCGCGCATTCGTGCTATCCATGCTGTCGGGATGCCCTCTTCATTTCGGTTATAAAACTCAGGTACCACTTCCTGTTCGAGTAAGTTATAAAGTTGTTCTGCTTCGATGGTATCCCAAACCGGATCATCACCATGTTCGACTCCATTTCCCAAAGCCCAACCAACTTCAGGGGTATAAGCTTCTGCCCACCAACCATCGAGTACCGAAAGATTAATACCACCATTTACAAGTACCTTCATTCCGCTGGTTCCGCTTGCTTCCCATGGGCGACGTGGTGTATTAATCCAAACATCCACTCCTTGAACCAGTTTTCCCGATACATGCATATCGTAATCGGCAAGGAATATAACAGGAGGATGAACACCACTTTGCCTAATAAATTTCATCCAATCTTTAATTAAATCCTGACCTTCCTGATCGGCTGGATGGGCTTTACCGGATATAACAAGTTGAACGGGGAACTTTGGATTTGTTAATAAACGCAGAAGACGTTGGGGATCGTGCAATAATAAATTGGGACGTTTGTAGGTTGCAAACCGCCTTGCAAATCCGATTGTCAGAACATTAGGGTCAAAAGAATGTTTAGCACGCTCAGCTGATTCTAATGAATGACCAGCACCCAATAATTGCCTTGAAACAAATTCACCTGCAAATTGGATCAGTTCCTTGTTTGCATTGGTACGCATTTCCCAAAGTTTTTCATCCGAAACACCTCTGATATCGTGCTCCAATGATTCGTTCATTCCAAGCCATCGGTCCTTGCCACAAGCCTCTGTCCAGATTTTATCAGCTTCCTTTGAGTCCCATGTTGGCATATGCACACCATTTGTCACATAACCTATCGGGACTTCATTAGTAGGCCAATTGGGAAATAGCGGCTCAAAGATATGACGGCTGACCTCTCCATGAAGCCTGCTTACTCCGTTTACTGCTCCGCTTCCCCTGACAGCAAGATAGGCCATCTTAAAGGTTTCTGATTCATCCCATTCATTCTTGCGACCCAGCGCCAATAATTGGTGACGGGTTATCCCAAGTTTTTGTTCTGCATATCCGCCAAGGTATTGCTCAATAAGCGACGGAGAAAAAGAGTCGAAACCTGCGGCAACTGCGGTATGCGTTGTAAAGAGATTGCCAGCTCTTGTGGCAGACAGCGCAACATCAAAAGATTGCCCTGTAACTTTCATGAAATTAAAAGCACGTTCCAGTATTGCAAATGCAGCATGCCCTTCGTTCAGATGACAGATCTCTGGATGAATATTCAGTGTTTCCAACAAACGCCAGCCTCCGATTCCAAGAACCATTTCCTGTTTTAGCCGAAGCTCAGAACCACCTCCATACAATTCGCTGGTGATTGCACGATGAACAGGAATATTTGCAGCATCGTTACTATCCAACAAATAAAGTTTTATCCGGCCTACCTGAACCTGCCAGGCGCGAAGCCAAACTGAACAGCCTGGAAGAACAATCTCTAACCGCAGCCATTCACCATTTGATTCGCGTAAAGGTGTGATGGGTAATTGCCCCGGGTCATTAAAGGGGTAAAGTGCCTGTTGAACTCCATTCTTGTCGATCTCCTGCCGAAAGTAGCCCTGCTGATAAAGTAATCCAATACCAATGACGGGCACGCCAAGATCACTTGCTGTTTTAAGCTGATCGCCTGCAACATTACCCAAACCACCCGAATAAATTGGAAGGGCTTCGCTCAGCATGAATTCCATGCTAAAATAAGCGACACAATTCAGAGCAGAATTTGGATAGATTTTTTGAAACCAGGCAGGTGATGAGTTCGCAACCTTCATTGAATCAATAAGCGAATCAATCTTAGCCCGAAATTCGGGATCATTCATCACCAATTGAAACTGATCACGCGAAACTGTTTGCAGTACAACCCATGGATTGTGTGTAAGATCCCAAAGATCAGGATCAAGTTTATGCCATATTTCATCAGATGCATGATCCCATGACCACCTCATATCTAGTGCAAGTTCAGCAAGGGCATCAAATCCATCAATATCATGTGGTAAAAAACTATATACCGGTTTCTTAATTGTTGTTTTTGTGATCTTAGCTTCTTCGTGTGAAAGGTGATGTTTATGGTTAAAGATGGACATGTTGAAAGAGTTTAAACTATTTACGTTTTTTAGTCGGTATTATCAGAAGTGGTATTTCCGATTGCCTTAAAACTTCTTCCGTAACACTACCCATCACAATATTTTCAAGCCATTTCTGGCTATGCGAACCCAATATGATCATATCGGCATGTAATTTCTTTGCGGTTTTTACGATTGAGCCTGCAAAATCGCCTTCTTCTACGACAGTTTGAATGGCTTTATCACCAAGGTGAATTCTTGTTTTATCCAAAAAATTTAAAGAAGCTGTTTTCAGAACTTCCATTGTATTTAGTTCCAACGGATCGGCATTCAGATATCCGGTAAAGCCCATAATCGGCGAATAGTCTGTCGAGGAATAATATACCGGATCGGAAATCACGTGCAATAATACGACCTCTGCTCCCATCGTTTTTGCAAAATCGAAACCAACTTCAGCCACTTTTTTAGCGGTTGGATCATAGTCGAGTGCAATCAATACTTTTTTCATCTTATTTATGTTTTAATGTTCGTGAAATGCAATTAATAATCACTGGCTTTTCAATCTTCTTTATCCTCTTCAAGATCTTCGTGATCGTCGCCGCCTATGCTGTAATAATTATTCTCCTCATCTTCGCTTCCAACATCTTCCTGCTCATCATCCAATTCTGATCCAGGAACATCCAGGTCACTATTGGATTCATCACTGATATCATCAGTTTCGTCGATGGCTAAAACCTCTTCCACTTCGGTTGATTCTTTTGTTTTAGAAATATCCTCAGGATCTAAATCGCGATTGTCCTCTCCTTTATTATAAATGTCTTCGCTTTCGGGATATAAGGGATATCCCTGAGAAATATTTTTGGCTTTGTTTCCTGACTGCCTTGCAATAAGGTTGGTATTTTTGTCTTTTTGTTTCATTTTTTATGAATGATTTTTAAAAGAACTAAGTTGAGCATCATTAACAGGATAAATGTTACACAACTATTAGAAAAGATTACATCATTCACACATTTTCGGGGAAATGTGTTTCGCCTGTTTTTGTGATAGCACAAACAATAAGCGATAACTTAAAATCACAAATTGCTGAAATTGAATCCTGTCAATTGATTCCTGAAATTTCAGTTATATCCACGTTGTCTTTCACTTTATCTTCCTGATATATGGAATAGAAATCTTCTCCTGCAGAATACAACGGGAAACTTCGAAGATTATTCTTCTCGGCTTTACCAGTTTGCCTGTCAGCCAGGTTTGTATATTCGTCTTTCTCTTTCATCTTTTGCGGCTATGGTTTGAGTAGCCAAGTTAAGCATCTTTTACAGGGAATATGTTACACAATTATTCAAAAAAATTGCACTATTCACACATTTTTTGTGTGAATAGTGCAAAAGTTATTTAGACAATATATTGATCAATCAATATATTTGATCTAATTTTTCATCGAAACAGGTTGTCCTGTGGTTTCCAGAACATTCCACCACAATTCACCTTCCACATCAATTTTCTTTCTTTGTGCTACGGAGATTGGAATAGGCAACAATGTAAAAAGATTATTCCAATGTCCGATAACAAAATCAGTTTTGCCTGCCATGGCAGCATGAACAGCATTCTGCCCAAGAAGACTGCAAAACTTGCTGTCGGTGGCATTGGCCGGCGCGCTTCGAATAATGTAACTTGGATCGATATACTTAAGTGAGCAGGCGAAATTCTGCAATTTGAATTCCTCTGTTATTTTGTCTTTTAAATATAAACCAATGTCTTTATTTTTTATATTTCCTGATGCATCCTTTTCCTTTTCGCTATCTTCAAAAAAGTGTTGACCGGCACCTTCGGCTACCACTATAAGTGCATGATGACGGCTTTCGAGCCGGATACGTAAAGCATTCAAAAAGCCTTTGGGACCATATAAATCGAATGTCAACTCCGGAACAAGTACAAAATTTGCAGCCTGCATCGAAAGAGCTGCATAGGCAGCAATAAATCCTGAATCACGCCCCATCAGTTTTAATACCGATATACCATTGTAGACTCCAATCGCCTCATTATGGGCGCAACTGATGATTTCGTTTGCAATGGCAAATGCTGTTTCGAATCCAAATGATTTATCAATCAAATTAATGTCATTATCAATGGTCTTCGGGATACCTGCAACCGAAATATCCAGATTACGACGTGCTATTTCTTCGTGTATGGCATGGGCTCCACGCAAGGTTCCATCACCTCCAATACAAAACAAGATATTTACATTGAGCGAAATAAGGGAATCAACAATCTCGCCGACATCCTGAAGTCCGCGAGATGATCCAAGTATTGTTCCGCCAAAAAGATGTATGCTTTCAACCCTCTGAGGAGTTAGTTCGATTATCTCGTGATTGTATTTGGAGATAAAACCTTCGAACCCATACTGAATGCCTATTACCCTATTAACATTGTACCGGTAATAAAGCTCGTTTACAACACTGCGTATTACATTATTTAAACCGGGACACAATCCGCCACATGTCACAATAGCTACTTTAGTTTTGGCAGCTTCAAAATAAAGATGTTTGTGTGGTCCTGCTTTTTCAAACGAAATGGGCTTTTCGTCGCGTTCCTGGCACAGTTGAAAATTCTCCAGCGAAGCGTCGAGTAGAACTCTGTCGTGATTTTCAATAAATCCAAACGACACACCTTCGTGATGGAATGATGGTTTTAGTGCTGACTTTATAGTTGGTTTGCCCAGTACTTTTACTTTAAAATCTTCGTGAGTCATGGATGAATAGGTGTAATATTTACAAAAACCCGAAGTCGCATCAAACTATTTGTTTTTCGGGATCTCAAAGTTATTATTATTCTCCAAACAAAAGATTTTAATATTGATTGCTGATCAATGAAAATAACGAGTTAATCAATTAAGGATTTGGTTGGAATAACCCTGTTTCAAAATAACCACAATATTCATTCTTTTTGTTGGATTGGACTGACGTGAAACAGGATTGATGCAGGATGAAAAACTTCGTCCATAACACTTTCCATGACAATATTTTTCAAGCCATTTGCGGTTTTGTGCACCTTTGAGCACAACATTTCCGTGTAGGCTCTTTGCCGTCTTCGCTATAGATTCCGTACGAACGCCATTTGCAATATTTTTCTCATTTGGATTGCAATCCAGCGCCATTACTACCTTTTTCATCTCTAAAATCTTGATTTTAAATAATTGGATAACATATACCACGAAGGTGCATATCTTAGGATAGAAAAATGTTACATAACTTTGGAAAGAACTTACATCATTCACACATTTTCCGGGGCCTTACGACTTTTAATTCTAAGGTTTTTGTAGTTTGAAGGAGTCAATCCGGTAATTTTTTTAAATTGGTTCGACAAATGAGCAACACTACTGTAATGCAGTTTAAAGGCAATTTCTGTCAGGCTGATATCATCGTAAACAAGCAATTCTTTTACCCTTTCGATTTTATGGTTGAGAAAAAAATGCTCAATAGTTGTGCTCTGACTTTCCGAAAAAAGATTGGCTAAATATGTATAGTCGTAATTGAGCTTTCCGCTTAAAAAATCCGAGAGATTAGTTTTGGGTTGTTTTTCCGAATAATAGACCAAATCCACAATAATATTTTTGATTTTCTCTATGAGCACCCTTTTCTTATCATCCAATAATCCAAGGCCCGACCGTTCAAGATTCTGATTTAACAGTTTTCGTTCTTCATCCGAAATGTTTTCCATAATTTCAACTTCGCCCAAATCAACGATTATAAAATGCAACCCAAATTCTTCAAGTTCGGATTTCACAATCATTTTGCAGCGATTACTCACCATATTTTTGATGTAAAGTTTCATACTGCACTAATTAAGATAAGCTTATTAATAATCATTTTCTTTTTCTCAGGCCAATAATAACAAAGTTTCGTAAAAAGCTGATCTACTTTTAGAATCCTGAAATATCGACTACTGATAAAAGGCAATTGCGCTCGTCACTAATAACGATTCCTTCCATATAAACAGAGGCCTTGGTTTTTTTATCGCTTCCAAGCATCAGTTTACACGATTCTTTGGAAATGCCGGAATAAACTTTTCTGAGAAAACTATCAAATATAATTTTCGAATCTTCCGAAACAAAAAATTTAAAGTTGCTGCCAATTAAACTAAACCGTTTGTCGCCAAGCATTTCAGCGCCTGTGAAGTTCAGGTCTTCTATCTGACCATCTTCATTGAGGGTAAAATATCCCATTGGAGCAAAATCGTATAACATTGTATATTTTCGCAATGCCGTTTCTGCTATATCGTTTGCCCTACGTAACTCTTCATTCTGCATTTCCAGTTCAATCTGATGCACCTGTAGTTCGTGCGTGAGTCGTTTTTCATCAATTTTCTCCGCAGGATCGCTTTTTTTGTTTTTCAGCTGCTTTTCGGCATTCAACCGGAGCAATTGGGCGTCAGTTAAATCCTCCTCGTCGTTATTCATTGGTTTGATGTTTTCGTTCGTTTTTGCCGGAATAAAGTAAGTTCTGAATTCAGGAGTTTTTTACTCCTGCCCAATGTCTTCCGTTCGTAAATATCGTTATAATATTTACAATTTGTATAAAAATGCAAATTAATATATCAATTTTTGCAATATAACACTAAGAGAAATCATATAACACTAAATATGAGCGATTACTGTCACGTTATCCGAAAATCCGGCTCTTTTAATAATAAAATAGACCATCTCTGTCATAAGCGATGGTCTAATATATATGCCAACTATTTTAAATCCTCAAATACATGAAAACTTTCATCCGAATTCGCTAATTCCCGGATTTAAGTCTTCCGGAAGCAGATGGATATAAAAACAAACAACGAAGAGGAATTCCTCTCCGTTGTTTCATTCTCACTAACCGTTACTAAACTAAAACTAACTCCCTAACAAAAAAACTATTTCAATACAAACACAATTTGATTCAATTTAATTAATGACCATTTCGTTGCCAATGACCCGGAGCCCATGAGTGCCCTCTCGGACCAACCTGCCAATGACCAGAAACGTAGGTTCGGCCATTACCTGGACGTTGCCAATAACCATTCTTACGCATATATACATGTGTATTTCGGTTATATATCCAATCACCATCTATCCAAATATGCATATTGCTTGGAGGTGCAGGTCGTGCATATTCAACATATGCTGGTTCTGATGCAACATACCCTGTTGTAGTGCAAGAGTTTAAAATCATTAACAATCCTGCAAGACTGAATAAGAAAATGAGTTTTTTCATTTGGCTCAAATTAACGTTGTGAATTAATTTTCACAGTACAAAGTTGAGCCTTATTCTATTTTAAAACGTTACACAATTAAAGGAAAGAGTTACATCATTCACACAATTTGGAAGAGGAAGGGGTCCAAAGTAAACTATTGCACATCTTCGGCCCTCCCTGCTTCCATCACTCCATAAAGCTATAATCTCTGGCAGATTCTAATTGTATTCTCTTTTCTTTCTGATCTTTATCGGTGAGTTCAACTTCGCATTGAATATTTACTTCATCAGCAACTACCAAACATCCAGTTTCTGTTGATGTATTCCAGGTTAGTCCCCAGTCACTTCTGTTGATTACTCCCGAAACAGTAAACGCGGCCCTTTCGTATCCCCAATGATCATTTAATTCTCCTCCAAAATGAACATCCAATTTAATTTCGTGTGTGATACCCAATATTGTTAATTCTCCTCCCAGTTCATAATCGCCGTTGCTCGATACTCCGATCGAATTGGATGTGAAGGTGATGTATCTATAACTTTTAACATTTAAAAAATCGCTGCTTTTAAGATGCCAGTCACGTTTTACATGATTCGTTGTTATTGAAGAGGTATCGATCCAAAAATTTATCTGAGCAGTTCTGAAGTTATTTCCGATAGTAGATATACTCGCGTCAAAAGTTTTAAACTCACCTTTTACATGCGAGTTCAATAAATGCTTTACAGTAAAACTAATCTCACTGTTTTCCTGGTCTATCAACCATTTTGTTCTTGCTGTACCTTTTTTTGCATTCATTTTTTGGAGATTTATTTGTTTATTCTGTTTAGCTAATTTCAATTCGGTGTTAGAAGAATTGCTAAACAAAGATGAAAACCCTAAAGTCAATATTTGTTACATTATTCACACAAAATGTTACATGATTCACACATTTAAAAATATTTTACACGATTGATACAATTTGCCGAATGAGTACCACTTTCACTTTAAGGTTTAACAAAATGACTTGATCACTCATATATTTTCAAAAACATGTGAATCATGTAAAATATTTCAAAAACTATATAACCTTATTTTCCTAAGTTCTTTACATCTTTGCAATGTAATTCTGCATTTAATATTTATGATAAGATCAGGAATGGGAATAATCAAAATAAGTCTTGTTGTCAATGAATTGACAGCAAAGAATGATTACAAAACACACGATCTATGAGTATTTTCGGGAACAAAAAATATATATTAACGAGAAGACTCGACGATTACTTCATTGGCGTTCATAACGCTTACACTTTTACTGCTCGGTTCTTTAAAGAAGTATTTAGAAAACCTTTCCATTGGCGTGAAGTGGTCAATCAGTTTTTCGAAGTGGGATTAAAATCCCTCGCTTTAATTTCATTGACAGGTTTCATTGTCGGAATTGTTTTTACAAAACAGTCGCGCCCTTCGCTCGAAGATTTTGGAGCTACATCGTGGCTCCCATCATTAATTGGAATAGCTATAATAAAAGCATTGGGACCTTTGGTAACCGCACTAATTTGCGCCGGCAAAGTTGGATCGAGTATTGGTGCCGAACTTGCTTCGATGCGGGTAACCGAGCAGATTGATGCAATGGAAGTATCGGCAATCAATCCGTTCAAATACCTTGTCGTTTCGCGAGTGGTTGCTACTACTCTTGCCATACCAATACTGGCTTTATATTGCAGCTTTGTCTCGTTGTATGGCTCCTATGTAAATGTACACGCCGAAGAAACAAGCAGCATGGTCAGTTTCTATCAAAATGCATTTAAAACCATCAGCTTTCTTGACATCGCAACTGCGGTTATCAAAACAGTCGTTTATGGATTTACAATTGGTATAGTTGGATGCTACAAAGGATATAATGCCACGCAGGGAACCCGCGGTGTTGGTAAAGCGGCAAACCAGGCTGTCGTGCTTGCCATGTTCCTGATATTCATCGAGGAAGTTATTATTGTTCAGATATCGAACTGGCTCCGCTATTTTTAAAAGATGGAAAAACTGAAACAACATATCATCGACAAAGAGGAAACGGTTATTTCGATTACCGGACTTTATAAGTCATTTGATGAACTCGAAGTTTTAAAAGGGATTGACTTTACACTCTTTAAAGGCGAAAATATTGCTGTACTTGGTAAATCGGGCACCGGAAAATCTGTTTTGATCAAAATAATTGTTGGTTTATTGAAGCCCGACAGAGGTGAAGTAATCGTGCTTGGACAAGAGGTGGCTAAATTAAAAGGCAAAGCTTTGGATGCTTTGAGATTGAGAATCGGGTTTTCTTTTCAAAACAGTGCGCTATATGATGGTATGAATGTTTACCAGAATCTTGCATTTCCATTAACCATGAACTTCCAAAATCTCACTAAAAAACAGGTGCTTTATGCTGTGGAAGAAGTGCTGGAGTCTGTTGGGCTGAAAGACAAATTAAAACAGATGCCCTCTGATCTTTCGGGCGGACAACGTAAACGAATTGGCATTGCACGTACATTAATTCTGAAACCCGAAATCATGTTGTACGATGAACCGACCTCGGGTCTCGATCCGATTACGAGCGCCGAGATTATTGATCTGATCAATGAAGTTCAGGAGCAGTATAACACCAGCTCTGTTATTATTACTCACGACCTTACCTGCGCTAAAAATACGGGCAACCGGATTGCTATGATGTTCGAAGGCAAGTTTCTGAAAACCGGAACCTTTAACGAGGTATTCGATACCGATGATGAGCAGTTGAAGGGCTTCTATAATTACAATTTTATACAATAAATCATGAATGAATCACAAAATAAACGTGCAGTAATAGTCGGTCTATTTATTTTTTTAGGATTGATGTTTCTCTTAGGAGGAATATTAATAGTCGGCAATATACGCGAAACGTTCAACAACAAAATGAAAGTGATTTCAATTTTTGATGATGTTAGCGGCCTTAAAGAAGGAAATAATGTCTGGTATTCGGGTGTTAAGATTGGCACCGTAAGTAACATGAATTTCTTTGGCAAATCGCAGGTTGAAGTTGTCCTGAATATTGCAACAAAAGCACAGCAGTATATCCGTAAAGACGCCAAGGTCAAAATAAGCAGTGATGGAATTATCGGGAATAAAATTATTGTGATATACGGAGGAACACCCGATTTTGCACAAGTAGCTGTGGGTGATACCTTAGCGGTCGAAAGAACATTTACTTCGGAGGACGTGATTAATACGCTTCAGGATAACAACGAAAACCTGTTGACAATCACTTCAAATATTAAAATCCTGACAAACAAATTAGTTGACGGTGAAGGAACCTTCGGGAAAATCATGAACGATACTTCGGTATATGCAAATATTAATGCTGCTACAGTTGCTCTTCGCAACGCTACTGTTAAGGCAGATAAAATGATCAGTTCACTGGCCACCTTCAGTTCGTCGCTTAATAAAAAAGGGACGCTCGCCAATGAATTAACAACCGATACAATCGTTTTCAATTCGATGAAAGCATCGGTAATGAAATTGCAGCAAATGGCCGACACTGCAAAAATATTTGTTACAAATCTCAAAAACGCAGGAAGTAACCCCAACTCAGCGCTTGGCGTCCTACTCCACGACAAAGAAGCAGGTGCATATTTAAAAGAATCGATGAAGAACCTCGAGATCAGCTCAAAGAAATTAGACGCCGACCTCGAAGCTGCACAGCACAATTTCTTACTTCGTGGTTATTTCAGGAAAAAAGCAAAAGCCGAAAAAGATTCGATCAGGAAATAAGGATGTCTCTTAATTTTTCGAATGAAAACGCCGGAAAATGCAAAGATTTATTTCTTTGCAATTTCCGGCGTCCTTGAATTCAATAGACCTTTTCAAAAAACCTTGTTACTTTACGCGGTCATCAATAAATCATATGATTTATTGACAGATTGCTACATTGGGTCCCGCGATTTTCAATCGCGCCGAAAACTATTCGATTGAAAATCACCTGATCCGAATCTCCAGTGTCACTAACATTTTCCCTTCTTTCTCCCAATGTGTGAATGATGTAAATATTACCTAAAGTTTTGTAACATTCGCTGGTTTCAACAACCCTATTTTTGCCAAATGAATTTATCAACCGGATCTTTTTGACGAATTGTATCATTCAATGAAGACATTAACGAAGCGGTTGATCTTTTTTTTAAATGTCGCCTTGTTATTCACAGGCTTTGCTTCAATGACTCAATCCCCTGAAGGAGGAACTGTTGCAGGCAGTGCAAATCATTAGCTAAAGACAGGCGCTGAAAAAGGGGCATCAAATTAAATCACAGGTCAATGCAAAATTGAGCAGGCAAAAGAAACCCGGTAACTGCCGCCTTTTGACCCTATTGCTATTGATCATTTTTAATACACTTAATAATTTTCACTCATTAAAAATCTTATTAGTATGAAAGACAGATTATTTACAAGTTTAGCAATCCTTGCGTTTTCTGCATCATTTGCATTTGCCCAGGAAAGTCCAAGAGGTTCGTTTGCCATTATAGGCGGTTTAAATCTTCAGAATCTGACCGGGAAAGCATACAACGGAGATCGGCTGAATAACGATTTGTACACCGGGTATCACATCGGGATTAACGCACAAATGCCAATTGCTTCGAAGCTTTACTTTCAACCTGGATTGCTTTTTTCAACCAAGGGTGCCAAAACGTCGGGCGAGTTATCGAACAGTACAACAACCATTAATTACCTTGAGATGCCTTTGAACTTTGTTTATAAAACACCTTGCGGAAGTGGATATTTCATGGTTGGAGTTGGACCTTATCTGGCTTATGGAATCGGCGGTAAGGTAAAAACAACGAGCAACGCACTCACTATCGAGCATAATATTGAATTCAAAAATGTGGTCGGCACAAATGATCCTCTGGATGTTCCGTTTTACAAAGCATTCGATGCCGGCGCCAACGCTTTAGTGGGATATGAAGCGGCGAGTGGTCTATTTTTACAATTGAATATGCAATTGGGTTTGACAAAAATCAATTCGGAATACAGCGATTTCCCCGATGATAAAACCGCGGTAAAAAACACAGGTTTCGGCCTGTCGGCAGGATACCGGTTTTAAGAATATTTTTTAAATCATTCAAAAGAGGATATTCAGCCCTTCGGGTGGTACCAAACCCCCGAAGCGGCTGTTTAATGTTTATGCTATCTTCACAATTTTTAAAATAACCGCTTCGAGGTCCTGACGAACGCCCGAAGGGTTTATTCGAACGCCCGAAGGGTTAATAGTTACCTGTAGAAGGATTAAATCATTATTGTGTTCTATTTAGAACAATCGCGGCAAGCTCAGCAACGTTTCTAGCTTTTGCTTTACGAAACATGTTATTTCGATGCCGCTTTACCGTCTCCTGAGATATTTCCAGAACATCGGCAATCATTTTATTGCTAAGCCCATTCAGTACGAGAAAAAGGACCTCTCTTTCACGATACGAAAAGCGTTTAATGACTTTCACATTACATAAAATGCATGCATCATTAAATGCTGAATTCAGTAATTGAAAGGAAGGTGCGCCTTTGGTTATTTCTGTTGCTGAAACCATCATTATTTTAACCGATCCATCGGAGAAGGTCTCTTTAACAACTTTTGAACAATAGAAAGTACTGTAATGATCGTGTCCGATAGGTTTTAAATGCATAATTGTTGTCGAAGTCAGATTCGACCCTTCAGGGTAAATTGTAATCAGACTTTGCTCCAGTTTGATCATGTCGTCCGGATGAACAATCTTACTAAACAAATCATAATCCATATCCGAAATCTCCGATCCTTTGATGCCCATAAAGTCGAGACCTTTCTGATTCATCCAGGTTGTGCGGCACGAACGAATATCACCCCTGCGTCCCACTTCATTAATATAAAATATTTCCGGAAGCAAATAAACGAACCCCTGGAGCATCTCTATTTCCGACATCGGCCCTTTCGGTAATTGATTATTTTTTTTCATAGTGATAGTTATTTTAGTTTAGTGAGTATAAAATTACAACTTTTGTGTTATTGCAGATAATATTTCTGCATAATAATTTTGGGGATGCTTTAGATTTTTTTTAAACAGATCGTCCGGAGCCTTTATTATTTGGCGGAAACTTTAAATTGAATGTTAAAACAACTGCGTTTCATAATAAAGTCAATGGCGTTCATTTCGTTCTTTGATCAAAATGGAAGTTTTTTTTAAGCAATCGGGGTAATCGGATGGAAAATGATCGCTTTCCATCCGGTTATGATCACATTTTATTAAAAAAAGGTCGTCTCAAACGGATATCGATCGTTTCCCGACCAATCACGATCGTTTCCCAACCGATAACGATCGTTTCCCAACCGATAACGATCGTTTCCCAACCGATTACGATCGTTTCCCAACCGATGACGATCGTTTCCCAACCGATTACGATCGTTTCCCAACCGATTACGATCGTTTTCCATCCGATTACGATCGTTTCCCAACCGATTACGATCGTTTCCCAACCGATGACGATCGTTTCTCAACCGATAACGATCGTTTTCCAACCGATGACGATCGTTTTCCGACGGATGACGATCGTTTTCCGACGGATCACGATCGGAACTTAAAAAATGGCTTTCCTTTTTTGTAAAAAGACAGTCGTATTCAACCCTGAAATGGCCGCTTGTTGTCCCGAAATGGTTACAATAAAGCGAATTAGACAGGCTGATTTCACTTTTCTGAAAAGTTCATTGACATATTGAATTAAAAATATACCCACTCACACGACGATTGATAAAAAATGAATTGAAAGGACGAATTGAAAATTTATAAAATTAATTACAATGAGAAAATCTTATGTCGTTTTTGATTTTTTAAAGCTGACAATTCCAGGGAAAGTTGCAAGAGGAAGGACTGTTATCGTAAAAATGGACGGTAATGCCTATTTTGTAACTCCCGATATTTCGCTGGCCGATCTGAAAGATTTGACCGACGAACTCGAAAACAGCTTTGTGGCCGCCGAAAGTGGAGGTAAGGAGGAAACATCCCGAATGCACAGTGCAGAAGAGGCATGGGATGAAAATATGCGATTAGAAGCACGGTATGTTGAACGGATTTCAAAACACGATGGAACCATTATTCTAAGTGCCGGTTTCAATATTGCAAAAACACCTACCCCTTCGCCAAAAGCGGAACTAACGGCCGAGAATGGCGAAAAACCTGGGACAGTATTGCTCAAAAGACAAGCTGTACCAAGGGCCAAATCGTATCTTTGGCAATATTGCGTGGCTAAACTTTCCGAAACCGAAGAGGATTGGATAGATGGGGGAGTTACCACGAAAGCAACTACATTACTCCTGGATGTGCCATCGGTGATGAAGTGTTGGTTTAGGGTGGCAACGGTAACACCTGAGGGGACTTCCGCCTATTGCGATCCAGTTATGCTCGTGGTGGCGTGAATTTTGTAAGCGTCTCGTGAGTGGGTTAAATTTATTGCAACTACCTTTAAGATTAATCCGGGATTGACAAGGTGGATTGCTTCAGCCCTTCGGGTGGTCTATCGATCCTCGAAGGGCCTTTTTTGAAGCGTTTATAATTCAGGAACAATTTCTATACGATGAATTAACGCTTCGAGTGGTCGAAAAACCCTCGAAGCGTTAATTCATCGTTTTTAATAGCAATCAGGAATTGCCTGATTAAGGTTGAAACTATAAATGATTGCCAACAGAAGTTGAATTATCTGCATTTGCTTAATTCTCGTTTATAATTGGCAGATGTAGCCATTTTTCGAACAGGTGTAGCCATTTTGGCTATAAGCGTAAGTATAATTTTCGTAAATTACATAAAACATGCAGTGAGCTGGCGACAAAATCTATATGTAGTAACATATTGATGTCACAAATAAAGAATATAAAGCATCAATCAGTTTCCAATTTTTCTATTTTTGCATTCAAAAAACGAAACACTCTTGAATTAACTTCATTAATTGTGCAAAAACCCGTATTTATGGCAACTCAATACACAATAAAATACCAAAGATGGGATATTTCTCCAGATGAAAATGGGGAGGACCGCGTATTTTTCACAAGTTAGGTTTATCCTAACGGAAATATTGAGAATAGATTCCAGATTATTTTACCTTTTAAATTGGTTAAGGATCAGGCATTCGAAATGTTTCCAGTGCTTATACCTGCGATGAGCGAATTTCAAAAACAGCTCAAATCCTCAGATTCGAAGGAAGAAGAATGCTTTTATGCAATGACAAAATTGTGTATCGATTTGGAGGCAGTTGTTATAAAAGCCATTACAAGTCACATTAACCTGGACGAGGAATTTCAAAAAATTACAAACAATGAAACACATCTGGAATAGCTGTTTACCAGCTTTTTACTGAATAACTGGCAATTGACATCGGTAGTTTCCATGATTTGATATAAATCGTTCGCAAAAGGATACATTGAGCTTTATATCAGTTGGTTTCGATCAAAGATGTCACGAATCTTTTAAAGATAGCTTTAGCACAGATGATCAAACACCAAATTCATAAACAAACCATCCGTTAAATATGTCTAAAAATACATAATAACATAAGTCACCAAAAATAATCAAAATAACTGCAACACTAAATAATGCCATAAAATAGGGATTGATGAGCGATTATTTGTAAGTAATATGTATTGTAAAACAGCTACTTAAAATATTCGAAGGTTCGCGCTAAACTGATCTAATAAAAATTAATATTAATGTTTTATTTCAGGTCTATTGAATTTAAAATTTGTTTATAAGCTGAATGTGTGAATGTTGTAAAATATTTTTAAATTTATATAACCTTTTACTGAAATTATATAACGAACTTTGCGTAGGCTTTATTAACAACAAAGGAATAAATACCTATGAGTACTAACAAAAATTCTGACGGCTACATTTGTCCTTTCATTGCCAACGATTGCATACATTCGGATGCTTCGTCAATGAAATCAACCATAATTTGCAATCATTGCGAAATCTTTCTGCACGATACGAATATGGTTAATAATGAAGAGCCATTAGACGTGGAATTAAAGACGCCCTTGATAAAATTGCGAAATTAACATTAATGAAATTACACAATGGAATTAAATCCAAATCTATCGGATAACGCAAAGCGTGATGTTGAATTAATTGTTGCAGCGTGTGCTGGTCTCGACAGTGCTTATACCAAACTGATGAGACGATACAGAGATGCAATTTACTATATGCTCCTAAAAATGGTGAATAATAAAACCGATGCAGAGGACCTGATGATTGAAACCTTTGGAAAAGCATTTGCACGATTAGATCAGTATGAGCCTGATTTTGCTTTTAGTACTTGGCTTTTTCGTATTGCAGCAAACACCGCCATCGATCATATACGAAAGATAAGAGTTCCGACTGTGCCTCTTGAAATTACAATTGGAAATGGTGTTGCTATTAGTCCTGAGTATAATTACAACCTAATATCAGAAAACGATACGCCCGAGGAGACTTTTATTAAAGAACAAAATGCAACTTTATTGCGTAAGGCTGTTTCGAACTTAAAGCCAAAATTTAAAATCGTCGTTGAATTGCGTTATTATAAGGAATATTCTTATTCCGAAATTGCTGAAGAGTTAAACCTGCCTGTTGGCACAATAAAGGTTCAATTGTCGCGGTCGCGCGAAATGCTTTTCGATATGCTTAAACAAAACGAAATGAGGCAATAAATAACTCCAATATTTAAACTCAATGGTCCCAGGCCGCTTTGGATGTACAATTTAAAACCATTTTCTACCCTTTATGCGGGATGTCGTGCATATTTCAACTTCAGTTTTTAACATGCTTTTCAGCATATTCGATTAGACGGCTGTCGAGTTCATTCAATAAACTCCGAATCTCCACGCTTCGGTAAATCCCGACGCTTCCTTTGAAATCTTTACTTCTGAATTTCTGCCGGGCTTCTTCAATCCGATCTTTATCCAATTGCTGATCGTATTCCATGCGGGTCTTCCCTCCATATCCGGATACCACATTTTCCTGAAGTTTAGAAAAAGCGATTAACTTGAGGCATTCACCATCAAAGAAGTCTTCCTTCAAATATTCAAAATCGTTTAACAGGTATTGAAAGGCTAAAAGTTTATCTTGTGTATGAAAGTCAGGAAGCTTTTTTTTATCGGCGAGTCCAAGTTGGTCAAGGTAAAAGTCGTGACCTATTTTGGAATGATCATATTGGTAAATAACATGTCCAATAAGAAAACGATAATTGATAATGAATTTTTTATGTGCGTTTATATATGTGGCCATCGTGAATTGACCACCCGAACCTTGTCCGTTATCGTAACCTTGGAACTCAAAACCATACTGAGTTAAAAAAGGATTTATAATATCAAGTCCTCTGACTAAGTCTATTAATGGCTGCATAGTATTGCTTTATTATTGCTACACGCTTTTTTGCTTGACAATCCCATACATACCTATTCGTTTCGAGTGTACATATAAAGGCGTCGTAATAATTCATTACAAATATAATGATGTATTCAAAATATTAACCCATTGAAGGTCATTTTGCATTTAAGACATTATAATGATGCTACATAACCGTCGATTCTAATTGACACTAATTATTTTTTAAAATGAAAGCAGTTTTTCCCCTCGAATTTCTGAAGCCAATATTAGAACTGTGAAGCCTAAAAAATAAATTAAAGTTTTAAACTCCAAACGATTACTTTTTTTTATAAATTTATCCTGTCAAACTGAAGCTTATAAAGATTGAATTTATCCGGGAAAAGATAACTCACGAAACATCCCGATTAAAAGCATGTAAAAGAAAAAACTTTAAATAAATAACTCCAGTCATGAAAACTGCACTTCTAACCTCAGTTTTAGTATTCATTACAATGGGCTTGTTTTCACAAACCTCCTTAACCCACAATAACAATGTTCCTCTTTCGGGCGATTCATTTACTTACCAGGAGATTCAATCACCCGATCCTGGCAATGCCGGTTCGAGACAGATATGGGATTTCTCGATGATTCATTATACAGGTAAGAATCCGGTGAGCACTATAAAGGATCCTCCGTTAGTTAAAATTTCAGGTACTGACAATTACAATCTGTCGCTCGACGAAAATGGTTATGACTATTTTATGAATTCATCGGAGAACAAACTGGAAGAGATGGGTTATGTAAATACCGAAAAAAAATTAACCCTGATTTATTCCGATCCGGTTGTAAAAATGAAATATCCTTTTTCATATGGTGACCAGTTCACCGATCATTTTATCGGTGTTGCCTATTATAACGAAACGAACACCATCGACTTTTTCGGTGATTGTAGTGTATCAGCTGATGCGTACGGAACATTGATTTTGCCTGATAAGATTTTGGATAATACTTTACGTGTGAAATCGGTTAAAACAGGATTGCAGATTAACATGTGCGGAACAACCGATGTAAATATTGTCAAATATGCATGGTATGCTCCGGGTTATCGGTATCCCGTTTTAAGCATCAGTAACATTGAAAATAAATATAGTGGAAATAGTACAACTGAGATTATAAAGTCTGCCTTTACAAATACGCAGCAGCTGAAAGAAAAAAGTGCATCCACTGAACCGAAAATCTCGGTTAATCAAGCTATAAAGGCCGATATTACAGTAATTCTTTCACCCAATCCCTTTACCGATCAGCTCACCTTTAATTATATCTTACCCGTGCAGATGGTCGTTTCGGTTGAACTTTACGATATGGCCGGTAAACACATTGCCTGGCTCAATAATAATCAACTTCAATCTGAAGGTTTAAATACAGGAAAACTTGATGCGGCTACATACAGCCTGGCTCCCGGTGTTTACTTTCTGCGGTTCGCTTTTGAAAAACAAGTGATTATCCGCAAAGTTGTTAAAATATAGGAAGGGGTAGTTCGAAATTGTCAAAACACAAATGGCTTTCATGAAATGAATTGAACTATTGAAATACCAGGGGATTTGAAGTATTCTCATATTTAATGAGTTCCAAATAAACTGAACCAATGTAGCGTATATCCATCTTGACAAGAACTGGAAGACAATTTTCATCGTCAGTAAACCAAACCGTTAAATCGTCCTTTGCCTTAAACATTCGACCAACCTCAACGATCGGGCAAATTTTAAAACATTTGATTTTCCCAAATTTTGTTTTGATGTTATCGCGCCCTTTGTACTTAAGATGAAAAGGAAATATGTCATCAGCAAAATACATGTTCACAAAAACAATATCGCCCCTGTTTTTATTCGAAAAATCAATACGTCTTAGATAATAAAAGGCCGAAGATAAATCGAGAATCTTTTCAGGAACATTGTGTATACCCGAGCGTTTTGAACTAACTGTACTATTTTCGCGATCGTAGGTTACTTCATTGTACCATTTATAACCGCCTTCCTTAATATTGCGCACTTGCTTGTATGGCAGGTTTGTTTCTTTGTCGAACCAGCTTTCATAAATATCCCTTACGTCATATATTTTGTCGGCTAGTCCCGAAGTTTGTCCAATGGCCTGAGCATGAAAAACAAATTTTTCATTATAAACTGCCTCGGTGAGCGAAAGGGTTGTTGTTCCACCTACGATTAACCCATATCGGATTTGATAAGTAAGGATTTCGCCAGCTTTAAAAGCAGTATTCGATTTAATGGGGGGTGTGAATATCTCCTGAGCACCGACATATGAAATTTTCAGCAATAATATGAAGAACAAAATGATACGAATTTTCATTTTTTAAATACTTTGTATGAGATATGCAATAAGAAAGACACTGACCAAAAGAATAAATCCGGTAAGGATAGTAATAAGCAGTGTTGAATGCACATATACTCCCTCTCGCAATTGTTTTTCAGTATGTTTATAGCGAATGTATGACAAAAATGCAATTATAGCACCTAACAACACGATAATAATCCCCAAAAAAGCCGAATAACCTCCCTGGTGAATTGGGGTTTCCTTACCAAGCAATAGCGGGACTTGTTTCAGAAACAAAGAGAATTTTACAACTACGAAACCAAATACCATGATTCCGAGGCTTGTTCGTATCCATGCAAGATAAGTCCGTTCATTTGCCAAATGATCATTTACAGCCCCTTTATTGTTCACTTCCTGCATAAACCGCGAATTAGTAAATTAAAATCACCTCTAAGAATTCTTTAAAAACAATTGCCTCAAAGGAAAAATTGCGAAGTTCAAAACCCCGTTTTTCGATTCAATTATTCTTTATTACAAAATCAAATGACGTTATTGTTCCTGATATCGTTGCTTTTGAGCAGTTCGAAAAGGATTTCGTGCGAACGAAATAGCTGTACTTTAACTGTTACCATTGGAAGATTTAGTTCTTTGGCAATTTCATTATAAGAATAATCCTTGAAATAGCGCATTTCGATTATTGTGCGGTACTTCGGCTTCAGACTTGATATAGTTTTGCGCAACAAGATCGCATTTTGTTTCTTGATCAAGGCTTCTTCAGGATTGTCGGAGAGGGTCTTTAGGTTGTAATCGTATTCGATTCTAATCCATGCATCACTTTCAATCATCGATTCTATAGGGATCGTAATTATCTTCTTCTTGCGAAGATGATCGAGCGCCTGATTTAAAGCAATACTATATAGCCAGGTACTGAATGCATATTTCGATTCGTATTGATGCATATTGGTAAATGCCTTTCCAAATGTCTCAATAGTTAATTCTTCAGCATCAATTTTATAAGCAACTATTTTAAGAATCCTAAAATAAACGGCGTCTTTATAACGGCTCATCAGCAAAGAATATGCTTTTTCATCGCCCGAACAAGCAGCAATAACTAAACCGGCATCACGCCTGGCATTTTCTGTAAGATATGTATCTGTTTTCATTTGAATTCCTTCCATGTAAAAATTATTGGCAAGGCCTTTATTAGAATAGAGAATGTGTTAATGATATATACTTGAAAGTATACTCCATAGTAGAAGCAAATAACTGAATCCAAAACAACCCAGGTGCCAAATGCAATTATAATTGCATTTCTAGCCCAGCGTTCTTTACGCTGAAAAGGGAACCATGCTATAAATGCAAGTAAAATATAACAACATGCAATAGTTCCTCCTAATGGTCCCCAAATAAATGCCTTAAATTGCTCCAGCCCAATGGGTATACTTTCTCCAAACCCGAAAACATGAGCCAGCCCTCTATTATAAGGGAGAAAAAAAGGATTGTTACCATATACAGCAAATGTTATCCCGAACAAAGCGAATAACAGACTGCTATAAAATAGCCACCTCTGCCAAAATATAAAAGATTTCATTGTTAGAGCAAGATATAATGAGAGTTTAACACATCAAATAACAAAGTGTTCAAACTATGCCAAATCTATTTTTAAAAAGAGAGGTCGCCGATTGACAACCTCTCTTTATTTTTATCCAGAGCTTAACTTGTAATCCGAAGAATGTCTAATTTTTCTTCCAAACTACAATTGTAGCTTCTGCTCTGCGGTTGGCGGCATGTTCTGCTTTTGTACAAGGAACACCATCAGCACACTTGTTGGTTAACATCGTTTCGCCAAATGCTTCAATTTTAATTCTTGCAGCATCAATGCCTTTACTAACCAGGTATTTCTTAACCGAATCACCACGCTTTTGAGAAAGGGTCATATTGTAAGCTGCCGGGCCTCTTGAATCGGTATAAGCTTTGATTTCAACACTAACAGCAGGGTTATCAATCAAATCCTTCACTAAACGATCGAGTTCGGAAGATGATTTTGCGTCAAGATTGTATTTGTCGAATCCAAAGTTTAGTCCAAAAAGTATTTTATAAGTATTCCCTACCACTGCTGGCTGAACAATAATCACTTCTGGTACCGGTTCTACCTTTGGAACTGGTTTTGGCTCTGGTACTGGCTCCGGAATTGGAGCTGGTTCCACAACTACAGGTGCTGGTTTTTTCTTCCTTCCAAAAGTGTACGAAAGACCAACATATGTATAAAGTTTTGTTCCGAAAATATCATTCTCCGTGTTTCCTGGTGTAACATTGGCAGGATTTCCACCAATGACTTCCTTTCGACCATCAAGTCTGTCGGTATTTATCCAACTCCATTGTGTTCCGACATTTAACCTCAGATTGTCGTTCAAACGGAAAGCAACTCCTGTCCCCAATGGAATAGTTGGAAATTTCCAATGCTCTCCATTTAAAGGAGTCGCAGAAGCGATTGCATTCAAATAGGAAATGCCTAAACCAACCTTGGCAAACCAGTAAATCTTACGATCGAATTTATTTTTCGATAATAAGTTATTCATGTTCCAAACTGTATTCACATCAAATTCATTCACCCGAGTATGAAAATCTGCCATCGGCTGATTATCGTGCTTCCACGAACCTGTTAGGTTCGAGTAATTCCAGGCGCCTTCAACGGCAAATACATGTGAAAAGTTCTTTTTCACCAATAATCCGAAACCCAGGTTCATATCACTGTTCCAGTGGTTGAAATGATTAAAGCGGGCCTCTTTATACATATTGTATTCACCCGCAAAATTAGCAACCCCTACATTAACTCCGATTTCCCAATTATTGTAAGGCTCGGATTTCGCCTTCTCTTGAGCAAATACAAAGGCATAACACAAAAACATTGCTAATACACTTAAAATAAACCTCCTCATAATTGAATTTTAAATAATTAAATTAAGAAATATATGATTGCAAAAATTTAAATATCTTTTTCTACTGACACTTGGAGAGCAAAAAGGACCAAAACATCTGTCTAATTCATTTTATTTTGCTGCAAATTTGATCAGCTCGGCATTAAATTTCTGAGTTTCTTCAAGAAACAAGCTATGTCCACTATTTTCAAATGAAACGAGATGCGAATTCGCGATTCCAGCTTTCATCTGTCCGGCAAGATCGAAAGAACATATTTTGTCTTTTGTGCCATGTAATATCAAGGTAGGAACTGTTATTTTAGCCAGATCTTTCCTTAGATCAGTATCTCGCAAAGCGATTAAACATTGCGCAGTAGCATACGAAGTGGCACTTAAACCAATTCCATTCAACCAGCCACCAATACCTTTATTTAAAGCAGTTTCTGTCGCGGAAAATATCTTAGCAAAATTTGCCAGAAGTTTTGGTCTATCCTGATAGTTCAATTTGATTAAATCGTCGACTGCACTTTGTGGAAGATTGTATAGAAAATCTCCCCGTTGTGTCCAAAGCGGAGCCGCTGCTCCAAACAATGCCAGCTTGGAAACACGATCACCCTTATAAGCCGCCATGTAATGTATTGCTATTGCTCCTCCCATCGAAAAACCACCCAATACAGCATCTTTAATATCCAGCTTTTTTAAAACCCTTTTAATATCAGCGGCATGAACATCGTAATTATAAGCTCCATAAGGTTTATCAGATTTCCCAAAACCTCTCAATGTAATCCCAATCACACGAAAATTGTTATTTACTAAATCATTGTATTGGTATTCATACATTTCATCGCTAAGTGGCCAACCAGGTATCAATACAATTGGTCTCCCTTTACCTGCATCGGTAACATGAAGGCGTACATTAGTTTCAACCTTAATATACTCTGCCCTGGCTTTAATATTCTTTCCTTTCTCAGTTGACTTTTCCATTTTTTTTATCTTTACAATTTACTTATTACCAATCTATTTTAAATCATTTGCATTCTTCCGCATATTGTTTTAATCAACATGCGGGACTCTCGGTTTGATTAACAAGATAATTCTCTATACCCACTTGATCAATCTGAACACGTTGTGTTTCTGTCCAATCTACATGGCCTTCTTCCATTATAAGAATCCTTGTAAGTAATTCAAGCGTGCCTTGGTCGCCGACCTCCCTCGCAAGTTTAATTGCATTATTATATGAGCTAACGACATCAAGTTCACTGTTGTCGTTACTGCTGATCATTTCTGATACAGTTTTACCAATCTTTATCTGGTTAAGATTAAATATCATAGGCGTACTTTCAAAGAAAATAATCCGCTCGATCAGCCACTCCGCATGGAGCATTTCCTCTGTTGAATGTTTCCTGATTGCCTTGTGAAGTTTACTGTAACCCCAGTGTGCGCACATTTCAGATTGCACCATATACTGGTTGATTACAGTGAGTTCACCAACCAATAGCGCATTCAATACCGTAATTAATTCTTTATTGCCTTTCATTCTGCCTTTATTTAACCTAATTTGAACTATCAAATATTTAATGATCAAAGTTGACCATCAAAGGCATGCCTTGTATTACAAAATTTTAGTAATTAATTACATGATTCACACATTGAGGAGACGGACATTGGAGAAGTATACAAAGGGAGGAGCTTCCCTTCATTTTTTTATACTTTAAAATTTTTAAAATCGTAAATAAATGGTGCCAGTTTTAATAGATCCTTTAATCCGGCTTCAATTTCAAAACCACTGTTCACATCAACAGCATACAATTTATTATGCATTATGCTTTTGATGGCATCAATATCGGTACACTTAATCCCTCCACTGAGGAAAAATGGCCTGGTTCCTTTGTATTGATTCAAGATATCCCAATTGAATTTTAATCCTGATCCACCTCTTAATTCAGTGGCCGAATCAAAAAGGAAGTAATCACAAACCTTTTCAAACGGGTAAACTGAATTAAAATCAAAATCAGAGGTGATACTAAACGCCTTGATCACTGGAATATTGAGAACCTTTAATCTTTTACAATAATCAGGAAGTTCACCTCCGTGAAGCTGGATTATATCAAGTTTAGATTCGACCCATTTTTCAACCAGACTTTCAAACGGCTCATTCACAAAAACTCCAACTTTTTGTATTGAGCCAGGGATAAGCGAATGAATCTCTTCCGGAATTACCTCTCCGATGAACCGCTTTGATTTGGGATAGAAGATAAATCCAATATAATCAGGATTAAGTTTAACAAGCTCCCTGATATTGAAAGGTTGGCGCATTCCGCAAACTTTAATTTTTAGATCCATATCAGCCTGTCCTCCTAATACCTTAATCTTGAAATAAAATCAAAACATGCCTTTGCGGGGTCTTCTGTTTTCATGAAATTTTCACCCATAAGGAATCCTAGGAAACCTCTATCCCTTAAAAAGTCAACTGTATCAGGATCACTTAATCCACTCTCCGATATTTTCACCGATTTAGCAGGAAGTTGATCCAGTAAATTAAGAGACCGGTCCATATCCACTCTAAAATCCTTCAGATTTCGGTTATTTATGCCGATCAGATCTACTTTCAAATCTATTTTTTCAATTTCACTCTCATCATGCAGTTCAAGCAAAACTTCCATTCCAAGTTCATGAGCGATAGCCGTAAACCCTGAAATCTCCTCCTTCTCCAAAACGGCGGCGATCAACAAAATCACGTCTGCATTTAGCATCCTCGATTCATAGAGCTGATATTCATCAACCATAAAATCTTTCCTGAGCAAAGGAGTTAAAGGATTTGCTGTCCGGGCTACAATAAAATCAGCGTTGGCACCACCAAAATAACGAAATTCTGTAAGCACAGATATTCCGCAAACACCAGCATCTGCATATCCTTTTGTAACAATTTCGGGAAAAACCCGATCATTAATTACCCCCTTTGACGTTGATCGTCTTTTAAATTCTGCAATAATTCCATTGTTCCCCGGAGCAGTCAATCTGGCTGCCAACGAATTCCTAACGACACTAAAATCGGTTTTTGATTTTAGTTCAGCCAATGAAAGTACCGCTTTCGCACCTGCAACCTCGAATCGCCGGTTGTCTACGATTTCATCAAGAATGGTCCTCATTGCAGGGAGATTAATTTTGTAAATATTTTTAATGCCTTACCACCCATGAGGGAAGATCTGGCATCCTCGACACACTGCTCAATCCCTTTTTCAGGGAAATAAGTTTTAAGCGCCATTGCTGCATTTGATAAGACTACAGAATTTTGAGGAATCGTTCCCCTCCCTTCCAAAACATCCGTGAATATAGCGGCAGTGCCCGGGACATCTCCGGATCCCACCAGCTCCCCAGGTTTTGTAACATCCATTCCAAGCGAGGATGGGGATAAAATCTGGTCCGATTTATTGGAAAGCACTTTGAAATCTCCGGTCAAAGATATTTCGTCATACCCATCCAGACTGTGTATAATACAATAGTTGACATTACTCTTTTGGTAGAGATAATTATACATTCTGGCAAGCTCAAGACTGAAAACTCCGACAACCTGATTTTGTGGCCTGCCTGGGTTAACCATGGGTCCAAGCATGTTAAAAAAGGTTTTTAGCCTCAATGCACGACGAACCTGTGCCACATTTTTCATTGCAGGGTTGAACAGCGGGGCATGGAGAAATGTGATTCCGCACTGATCCAGCTCGGTGCGTAACCGCTCATGACTATTCGAGAATTTGTACCCAAGGTGTTCCATAACATTGGATGATCCACATCCGGACGATGCAGCATAGTTACCATGTTTGGCAACAGTTGCACCTGCTCCGGCGACTACAAATGCCGATAAGGTTGAAATATTAAAGGTATCTTTTCCATCTCCTCCGGTGCCGCACAAATCAATCGTATTAAACTCTGTTAAGTCAACAGGAAGCGCTGTTTTTAACAATGCATCGCGAAAACCTTCAAGTTCGTCGATGCTGATTGTTCGCATATTGAAAACAGTTATGAATGCTGCAATCTCTGCATCAGAGAGTTTGCCGGCTGTAATCTCTGTCAGGATATCTTCAGCTTCCTGTTTGGTTAACCTTTTGTATTCAAAAAGGTAGTTCAGAATCTCTCTCATATTTTATAGTATTGATTAGGATGGAAAAAGGTTGAAATAATTCTGTATTCCAATTCCCTTATTTCTATTAAATATTCTTAGTGTTTTACCCAGTTTTCGAGTATTTTCTCCCCGATAGGTGTCAGAATAGATTCAGGATGAAACTGAACACCCTGAATATCGAATTCCCGGTGCTGGAATGACATGATTCTCCCTTCCTGATCCAAACTGGTAATCTCAAGAACTGCAGGAAGCGATTCCCGCTCAACGATCCATGAGTGGTAACGTCCTGCATCAAAAGTTTCGGGTAAAGATTCGAAAAGATAGCTCTTTGCAACCACTGTGATTGGAGTTGCAATTCCGTGAAGCACGTCATTCATATTTTCTAACCTCCCGCCAAAAGATTCTCCTATTGCCTGATGACCAAGACAAACTCCAAGCATCGGCTTCTTGCCAGCATAGTTGCGAATAACTGATGGCATTTGCCCTGCCTCTTCAGGAAGTCCGGGACCCGGGGAAAAGACAATCTTATCATATTGATCCGGCTCACCTTCGGCAAGATCATCGTTCCGCTTTACCTCTACGGTTACCCCTTCAAACTTTTTTAAAGCATGGACCAGGTTATAGGTAAAAGAGTCATAATTATCAATTACTAATATTTTCATGGATACTTATTTTTTAATAATTTAATTTACCGCGATTATTTAATCCCCTGGGCCATAATGATCGCTTTCTTCAGTGCCGCAAGTTTATTTACGACCTCCTGTAATTCATTCTCCTCATCCGAAGCGGCAACAATGCCGGCCCCTGCCTGATAAAACAGCGTATTGTTCTTGCTCAGAAAAGAGCGGATCATAATTGCATGATTAAAAGAATCGTCGAAACCAATGAAACCAATACACCCGCCATAATAGCCGCGATTTTGATTTTCATATTTGTCAATCAGTTCCATTGCCTTAAATTTTGGTGCTCCTGAGAGGGTACCCGCCGGAAAAGAATCCCCCATTACACTTACAGGATTTGACCCTTCAGGAAGTTTTCCTGTAACTTTCGATACCAGATGGATCACATGCGAATAGAATTGAACCTCCCTGAAAAGCTCTACCTTAACATCTGTAGCATTGCGGCTCAGATCATTGCGTGCAAGATCCACAAGCATTACATGTTCTGCATTCTCCTTCGGATCTTTTGAAAGCTTTTCAGCCAAAAGACGATCCTGTTCATCATTACCCGTTCTCCGAAAGGTTCCTGCAATCGGATTGATCGATACGTTTTGTTGATTTATCTGTAGTTGTGCCTCAGGTGAGGATCCGAATATCTTATAATTCCCATAATCAAAATAAAATAAATAAGGCGACGGATTAATTGAACGTAAGGCACGGTAAACATTAAAATCATCACCTAAAAACTGCTGCGCAAACTGTCGCGATAAAACAATCTGAAAGACATCGCCACGAAAACAGTGCTCTTTCCCCTTTGTAACCATCTGCTTGAATGCCTCATCCGTTATATTCGAACTTTCACCGTTTACTGTATCAAACGAAAAAGTAGCAAAATTGCGGCTGGACAACAGATCCTCTATCATAATCAACGACGAATTCTCTCCGTCAAATAGGTTTTCAATCAGCTGGATGCGGTTTTGAAAATGGTTTATTGCAATGATATAATGATAAAAAGCATAATGAACTTCAGGAATTTCATAGGCAGGGTTAACAGGATGATTAAACTTAATTGTTTCAAAATACTGCACACCATCGTAACTGACATAGCCAAAAAATCCATTGGCTGGTAACTCCTTCAACGGAGTATCCGATTTAAAGCACCCAAAAAATGACTTCATCTCATCGGCTAACTGCCCATTACGATCGATTATTCCTGTTTCGGTTTTCCCATCCGGGTATTTCCGCAGGACTTTAAATTGAGCTACCTCCAGCGAGGCCTCAGGTTTGAGACAAATAAATGAGTAGCTGTTTTCAAGACTATGATGATCTGAACTTTCGAGTAAAAGGGCATTTGGGAAAATGTCACGCATCTTAAGGTAAACACTAACCGGTGTAACTGTGTCAGCTAAGATCTCCCGAACATTGGTTGTAAAGTTATACTGCTTCATGGCAAAATTTAAGTTGAATATTTTAAACAAAAAACGGCTTATCGTGATCCGATAAACCGTTATCCCTTCCATAGGGGTACAAGATGGTTATCCATTCACGTTTGAAAAAAGTAATCCTGCCAACGCCAGGTCCAATTATTTCGGGAAATATTTTTCATATCTTAATTTATTTTGTTTTATGATGTTGAATCTTGTTTTGGGCTCTTCAATGCCCCATGTGTTCTTAGGGTGGGAGGGAGTTGGACTCACCAGTTACTTATTGATTGGTTATTGGAGTGAAGACACTAAGAACGTAATTGCCGGACAAAAAGCATTTGTAATGAATCGAATCGGTGATCTTGGTTTTTTAATCGCCATGTTTATTGCTTATAAATATGTTGGCTCTCTTGATTTAAACGACATTCAAAAAGCAACCATGAGTCCACATATAGTGACTGTGTTTTGTGCACTCGTGTTTTTTGCCTGTACCGGCAAGTCAGCACAGATTCCTTTATTCACCTGGCTTCCAGATGCCA
>Ga0118677_10000765_pt1 | contig 69793 bp, 55 predicted proteins | sample AliMusrvi5mmetaG_FD_86154 | JGI IMG/M metagenome (GOLD analysis project Ga0118677, IMG submission 86154) | reverse complement strand
CTGCACGGCTTTTTATGACCGGTATGCGAATTCCGTGCAGTTTCTATGCGTTATTGCCCTTATATTTTCCCATTTCTACGACGAGACTTCAATCAGATAATGACTTTTTCAGCGGCCCCTAGATAGCAGTTGCCGTAAATCTGAAGAAACACCAAGTGCGAAAGCTAAAACCAAGGGGTGACGATGGGGACCCTTTTCGACCCCGCAGGCCGCCGAGGGAACGCGAAAAGGGTCCCCGTCGGCAGGACCCCGTTTTACATCTCGCGGTGCAATACCCAAAGCCGGCGCGGGCGCTATAAGCCCGGCTGAGGGTAATTGGTCGACGCGGAAGGGGGGATAAGACTGCGCACATGCTGCCAGGCGTGAGACTCATGGGAGGCGTGCCAAAGGTCATAGGTCTGCTGAAGATTGGTCCAGAGATTGGGGGTGGTGCAAAACGCACGGGAAAGACGTAAAGCCATATCCGGCGTTATAGCGCAACGCTCGTTGACGATCTTGGAAAGAGTCTTGCGGGATATGCTCAAAGCCTTGGCGGCAGTGGAAACCGTGAGGTTTAATGGTTCCAGATAGTGCCTTTTTAGAATTCCGCCAGGATGCGTGGGGGGACGTGTTCTCTTGTTCATTTGAGTCATACTCCTCTAGTGATAATCCACATAATCAACCACATAGGCGTTTCCGTTCTTAAACTGGAACGTGATGCGCCAGTTGCCGGAAACTCTGACCGCCCAATATCCTTTAAGGTTCCCTTTGAGCGGATGCAGGAACGAACCGGGATAATCCATATCGCTAACTATCGCCGCGGCATCGAGGCGGTCAAGGATATCCGCCAGCTTTTGCGCCTGGTCCGGCCGGATGCCTTTCTTCAAGCCGGTGTAAAAAAACTTCTCCAATCCTTTATGTTTAAAGTTCTCGATCACCATTATAGTGTAACCCATAGAGTTACACATGTCAAGAGCTATTCTAGTGAGTCAGGGCGGGCTTGAGGACGGCTATCTCCGCAAAACCAGCGGTTTTGTTTAAGGATATCTGTTTACCACCGGGCGGGTAATTATAGACGTATCGAAAACAAGGGCGGGGACAAATTATATTTAGATAGTAGTTGACGTAAAGCTATAGGAACATCAAGTGCGTAAGCAAAACTAAGGGGTGACGATGGGTAGCCTTTTCGACCCGGCAGGCCGCCGACGGAACGCGAAAAGGCTACCCATCGGCAGGACCCCGATTTTGCTAGCCTGCGGTGCCCATACCCAAAGCCTACCAGCTCAGCTGTTTAAATCAAAAGGCCGGATCCGAAGAACGGACCCGGCCTCTTATGATTTTTTGAACTGCGGCAACTTTCGCCGTTAGTTGCAGGTCCCCTCGTATGTGTTGATCTTCTGCGTCTCGGACGCCTGTCCCTGGTAGTTCGCAAGGGCCTTCTCGCCCTGTATGAACTTGGCGTTTATGTCCCTTGTCGTGGTTTCATAGTAGAAACGCACGTACATGTTGCCGGGCCGGGTTACCCAGATGGTATTGCAGGTGGGTGTATAAGGAACGGGGCCCGCGAACCGGGGGGCGGGCATAGAAGGTATCTCTCCGATGCTTCCGGGAGCGAACCTGGCGATATCAGCCGCCACATTCTTAATGGCGGTATCGGAGCTCTGGGCCACAGAGCGGCATACCGTCTGGGGGGACTGGGTAGTGCAGGATTCCCAACCGGTCTGTTCGGGGGACTTCTCCACTTTGGTGGCCAGTGTGCCGGTCAGGTCGAAGTTCTGGCCTAACTGCGCGGCGGTGAGCGTGAAATTCTCGCCCAGGTTTATGTTCTTGTCGAACTTCATTTTGATCACGGTCGCAGGGTTGGCGTTGGAAACTTCCATCGTCAGCTCTTTATTCTGGCCGGACTGCTCCAGGGTGATCTTCGTCGGAAACTGTCCCGGATTCAGAACGGCCGTGCCGCCGGCCTTGGACAGGTCCCACTCCACCACGCGTACGCCGTCGGCAGGACCTCTTGACTGGGTAAAAGTCATCTGTTCGAGAACGTTCAGAGAACCGCTGAATTTTATCTCATCGCAGCCGACCAATACGGCCATCATCGCCGCGAGCCCGACACCCGCCAATATTCTTTGTTTCATTTAAGTCTCCTGTTTTCCCCCGTTTAAGTTAGCGCAAAACCGCACTGATAAGCGGCTTAGTGCCCATGCATAGCATATAAGAAGATTTTATAAAATTAGGACCTCTGGGACAAGGCTCGCATGATCTTTTGCGCGAAACTCCTACCCGCCGCGTCCGCTGGTCTTTTTTACTACTAAATATCGGCCATTTTACCGCGCTCATCTGGGCCCTTGGACCCCTGCCCGCCTTCCCGCCGTCTGCAATACTGTAAGTATGACAAAATTCCTCACAACCGCATTAATGTTCCTGTTCGCCCAATCGATCCACGCAGCAAATTTAGAAAACCTTGCAGTACAAGCCCAGGACTTCGGCCCTGCCGGACTCTCGGATATCGCCGTGCCGCCGGTTACGGGCGCGCGCGCGTTGGAAGGCGCCGTAAAATCAGTCAGGCAGGCCGATTACCAGTTCGAGATAAAACCCCTGCCGACCGCTCCGTCATCCAGGGCGGATATAGAAAAGAGCCTGTTAAACCTTTACAAGAACGACATCCCGGCGGAGCTGCTCGAGAACGAGATCGTGCGGAGCCAGGAGTTCCAGGAACAGGTCTATGCTACTTTGAACGCGCAGATCTCCCAGAATAAGAATTGGCCGGTCAGCATAACTGAAAGGCGCCTGACCGGTAATTTTGTAAAAGAAACGACGGTCCGTTTCCCCAGCCTCATACAGAGACCGAACGGCCACGCCTCTAACACTGTAGTAGCCCGCATATACGAGCCGGCCGTGCAGGACCAGAACTGCGACATCAAGTACCCGGCCACCATCATGCTGCATCACATCCTTAACGAGGTCGAAATCATCGAGGACGCCGCGAAGGTCATCTCTCCGGGCATCATAGCCAAGCCCGCCGTGGTCGTGGTGCTCCACATGCCCCATTACGGCTTGAGACGTCAGGGTAATGAGCAATTCCTTACCAGCAATATGGCGGATTTCAGGAAGAACATGCTCCAGCTTATTCTGGACGTCCACATGCTCAGGAACTACCTGGAGACCCGGGAGAACGTGGACACGAAGAACATCTCCCTTTCCGGGATCTCCCTCGGCTCCGTACTGGGCTTAACGGTAGGCGCTTTCGACCAGGGCTTCTCAAAATACGGTTATCTGGTGGGAGGCGTGGATACCGCCGACATCCTGATGAACAGGGTCCGCACCAGCCCGGACAGCGAAGTCGCCGTCGCGCTGAGAGACCTTCACCCGGATGAGGGTGCGCTGCGCAACGAGCTGGCGTCCTCCGACGGCATGACCTGGCTGCATCGGTACCAGGGCAAGAAAATGTTCATCCTCAGCGCCAGCCGCGACAATATCGTAGACTACAACAACAGCGTCGTGCCCATGCTCAAACTCCTTAAGGAACAGGGCAATGACGTTACCCACCGGCTGAACGACGATACCCATTCGCCTTCAGGCTCCGCTTTAAAGAAACTGCAGAGCGTTTTCCTGCCCCTGATAAGGTTCATCGTCGAGAAAACTTCCGGAACGGACGCTTACTGTCCGGCGACGCCCTTCATGGCCGGCTACTGATCCTCTTAAAAAGGCCCCCGCCTTTTCCCGCCCCGCCCGAAGCGGGGCGCTTTTTTTGCCCGAAAGTTACAGTTGAATTGAAAAGACCGTCGCGTTAAATGGGGTTTTTTGTTTCGGCCGTCTGCTGGCCATAGGCCTTGATACGGCACTGGCATAGCCTTGTCTTTCCGGCGGCCTGCTCCACCGTGAAACTGGGGGAGCCTGCCCTTCGCAGCAGCGGCGGAGAAGGGAAGCCGGAATCCAGGCACTCATCGAAGACTGGATACCGGCTCCCGTATAAAGTACGGGACAAGCTGCGTCGGTGATGCGGATAGATCGAAACCTTTGTGTTAACGGAAACGCTTTGCAGCGTTTCTATTTAAGGATATCTGTTTACCAACGGGCGGGTTATTATGGCTATATCGAAATTAAGGGTGGGAACAGTTATATTAAAAAGTAATTTGGTGTAAAGCCAGAGAAACATTGATTGCGTGATTTTCATGAGGGGTGACGATGGGTACCCTTTTCGACCCAGCAGGCCGCCGATGGAACGCGAAAAGGGTACCCGTCGGCAGGACCCCGATTTTGCTATCCTGCGGTTCAATACCCAAAGTCGATTAGCCCCGCACTTTTTCTAAACAAGCCAAAGTGCGGGACAAGCCGGTTGTTACGGTTGTATGAAGAACAGTGCCGGGAAGTAGGTGACCAATCCCAGCACGCCGAGCAGGATGCACCAGAAGCTGAGGGTCGCCGCGTACAGCTCCGGCAGCTTCTTGTCGAACCTCGAACTGGAGAGGAACAGGTTCAGGCCCAGCGGCGGCGTCATGTACCCTATCTCGAGGTTCAGCAGGAAGATGATCCCCAGGTGTATAGGATCGATGCCGTAGTTCATCGCCACCGGCACGATGATCGGCACCACGATGATGATCGCCGAGAAGATCTCTATCATGTTGATGACCAACAGGAAAGCGTTAAGTATTACCAGGAACAATATTTTACTGGCCACGAACGAGTGCAGCCAGGAGAAGATCTTGTCCGGGATCTGCGCGTCGATGAGGTAATTGGTGAAGCCCAGCGCGGTGCCAAGAACTACGAAGATGGCGCCCACCAGCATCATGCTTTTCACCGCTATCTTAGGTATGTCCCCGGTCAGGCTCAGTTCCCGGTGAATGAAAACCTCAGTGATCAGCACGTAGAAGGCCATGATGGAGGCGGCTTCGCTGGCCGTGAAGTAGCCGCGGTAGATGCCGCCGATTATGAGGAAAGGCAGGGGTATCTCCCAGGCGTTTTCGCGGACGGCGGACTTCAGGTTCTCCCAGGAGAAAGGCTGCTTCTTTATTCCGGCTTTCTTCGCCACGATCAGCGCGTAGACCGACAGCACCGCCAGTAGGAACAGCCCCGGCAGGAGCCCGGCTTTAAAGAGCGAGTCTATGCTTATCTTGGCGATAAGGCCGTAAAGAATTATCGGAAGGCTGGGGGGGAAAAGCAGCCCCAGGCTGCCGGTGGTCGTGATCAGGCCCAGAGTGAACTTTTCCGGATAGCCCTGTTTCGTCAGCATCGGATACAGCAGGCCGCCCAGCGCGATGATCGTCACGCCGGAAGCGCCCGTGAAGGCGGTGAAGATGGCTGTCGCGCAAAGCGCGGCGATGGCCAGGCCTCCGGGCAGAAAGCCGAAGAGGGCCGCGCCGAGCTTCAGCATGCGCTTAGGGGAACCGCTCTCCGCCAGCACATAGCCGGCGAAAGTGAAAAGAGGGATCGCGATGAGGGCGGGCAGACTGGCCAGGCGGAGCATTTCCACGATGACGGCGGAGGAGTCTATGCCGGCCGAGCCGAAAAGATAAAGCGCGCCCGCGCCGATGAGCGTGAAGACGGGGGCTCCCAGAAAAGTAAGCGCTAAAACTATAACGGCAGTCAGAATTCCCATGTTAGTGGTAAGTAGTAAGTACTAAGTAGTAAGTAGTAAGCGAAAAAACTTAATCCTTACTACTTAATCCTTAACACTAGTCATTTCCTCTGTTTGTTCCTTCGGCCTGAAAATATGCAGGAACGTGTGAAAAGCGATCAGCAGGAAGACGACCGGCAGTATCATGCCCGCCCAGCCGCCCGGTATTCCCAGTCTGCCGATATAAAAGGCCACCGAGCCTGACGCGAATTCGTCGCGGATGAATTTGCGGGCGGCGCCGAAAAGCAGCCCCGCCACGGCGATAGTAAAGATGTCGGTAAAGATATGAAGCGGCCTGTGCAGGCTCTCGGGCATGAATTTAACGAGGGCGTCCATGGCGAAGTGCCTGGCGTACCTTGAGGCCAGGACCGCGCCGGTAAGCCCTGTCCAGAGCACCATATGCCTTAGCGCCGGGTCCAGCCAGACGATGCCGGAATTGAACGCGAGGCGCAGCGCGACCTGCAGGAAGGAGAAGATTATCATCAGGGAGATAAAAGAGACGACCAGCGCCTTTTCGCCCTTAACGATAAAGTCTTCGATCTTAAAAATAAATTTCATACAAGTCTCTACGATCTTACCACAAAGTTCACGAAGTTTTGCACTGAAAGGTCACGAAGATTATATCCAAAAACTTTGTGTCCTTAGCTGTTCCGAACTTCGTGTACTTCGTGTTTTTCCGGGTGTTTTAACAAAAGCAAAAAATTCAAAAATTCACATGGATGGACATGATATACAGGATAAAAATTCAAAATATCAGATCCTGTTCATCCTGTATATCCATGTAATCCCTTCCCTCTTTTTTTCTTAGGTCTTTGTGTGATGATGCTCTTTTATGTTTAAAACAATTTCTCATACAAAGCCACTAAGCCGCAAAGTTTTCCGATTTAACCACAAAGGTCACAAAGTTTTGCACGGAAAGTTCACGAAGGACATGCCAAAAAAACTTAGTGCCCTAATTTGTTCCGAACTTCGTGTACTTCGTGTTTAATCCCCTCTCCTTTCCCGTCTTCTTTGTGCCTTCGTGGCTTCGTGTGATGATATTCTTTTCCGTTTAAAGTTCAGTTTCGTGCGCTTTAGTGGCTTATTTTCTTCGCGCGGAACTGTTTTAGGGCGTCCGTTACTTTATCCAGCAACTCGGCTGTGTAGAGTTTTCCCACCAGCGCTTTCTGGGCGTCCTGTCCCAGCCGCTCGAAGATCGCCGCGTCGGCCGCGGCCGGGGCGCCGAAAACGACCTTCTCTTTTTTAAGCGTCGCGATAGACTTCTCATTGTCCTTGCGGCTTGTGACCGTCAGAGCTCTGAAATACCTGTCTCCGGCATCAAGCAGGACCTTCTGGTCTTCGGGCGAAAGCGAATCGAAAACTTTCTTTGAGATGACCACCGCGCCCGAGGCCGTGGCCAGCGGGAGGTCCATCGCGTATTTCATCTTGGTGTACCACTGAAGCGGTATCACGGTGGCGGGCGCGCAGTAGACGGCGTTTATCATGCCGGTCTGCAGCGAGGTCATGACGTCCGTGATGGAAAGGGGGATGGGTTTTATCTTCAAGGCGGCGAAAGAGGCTTCGGCCACGGGGTCGCCTTCCCAGATCCACATTTTCACTTTCTGCAGGTCGGCGGGGTTCGTGACCGGCGTGTTGGCGAAGATGTAGACGTTGCCGACTTCGGTCCAGCCGAGCAGGACATAGCCTTTCGACTCGAAGATATTGCGGAAGTCCGTGTCCAGCATTTTGTAAATATAGTCGGTCTCGGCGGCGTTCTTGAAAAGGAACGGCGTGTCCAGAATGCGGGTTTCCGGGGCTATTTCGCCAAGGCCCACGCCGGTGAAGCCCGCGGCCTGGAGCTGGCCCAGCCGGATCTTCCTGGCCACGTCCTTCTCGTCGCCTGAAACGCCGCCGGCGTAGATCTTGAACTTCACGCGGCCCGCGGTCTTCGCGGAGATCTCGTCGTTGAACTGGTGCATCGTCTTCATCCAGGCCGTGCCCTCGGGCGCCAGCGTCGCGAACTTCACGACGGTCTGCGCCTGAAGTGCGCAAGCAGACAGCAGGCAGATAGTAAACAGCAGCGATAAAATCCCGGGCCTGTGACCTGTGACCTGTAACCTGTGACCTTGTTTAGAACAGTTCATCTTTTTTCTCCAGAAGCTTTTTGGCTTTGAGCTTGGCTACTTCGTTGGGAAGCCGGGTTTCGTCGTCTTTAAGTTCCGCGCCGAGTATCGCGTTCAGGGTCTTCACGAAATAATCCTCGTCCTGCGCGGCCACGGCGTACATCTTGGCGGCCATATAGCTGTTCAGCAGAAAGCCGGCCCCGGCGCCCTGGATGGCCTTGTCGAAATTCAGCTTCGCTTTCTCGGGATCTCCGCCCAGGACCTTCGGCCGCAGCGCGTAATAGGTCCCGAGCATAGTGTAGGCGCCGTTGTAGTAATAGTCCGGCGTAAGTTCGGCCACCCGCTCGACTACCGGCATGATCTTCGGAAGCTCGGCGACGGCGTCCGGGTCGTCACGGTTGAGGTTCACGTATGAGGCGCGGCAGAAAGAGTTCCAGAAGGCGGCCGCCGCCGTGTTCTTGTCCAGATCCAGCGGGTCCGCCGAACCGTCCTTAACGACGCCCTTAAGCTCCAGTGCCCTTAGAGCATAGCCCGCTCCTTTTCGGTAAAGTCCGGAAGCCCTGGCCTCGTTCTCGTCCTCTATGAACATGAAGCTGTAGCCGCAAAATCCCATGGCGGCGTCCAGCAGCAGCGTCTGATTGCCGGGGTCGCTTTCGAGAAGGACTTCCATAAGCTGAAGGTTGGCGGGCAGGGCTTCCCTGGCGAATTGCGGGTCGCTCCCCCTGTAAATGGCCGGCATGCCGGTATCTATGACCGAGGCGGTCGTTCTTGCAGCAATACGGTTGAGAGAGCAGCCGGAGAGCAGCAGGCACAGAAGCAACGCAGTGGATAGTGGATAGTGGTTAGTGGCTAGTGCCGGAGTTCCTGATACATTTCGGCCTGTTACCTGCAACCTGTCACCTGTAACCTGTTTCCTCATTGTCTCTCCTCTTTTACCATGGCGGCGAAGCTGTTCAGTAGTTTCTTGTGCTTTTTGAAGAGGTCCTCTACGGGCGTCGGGAACCTGTAGGTCCAGTTATGCATTCCCATCGTGTTGGGAGTGTTGATGCGGTCCTTTGTTCCGAAGACGTCCTGTATGGGCAGGATAAGCAGGCTTGAGGCGGCCCTGAGCAGCTTCCGGAGGACGGCCTCCCTGGCTTTTGAGAAAAGCGGCGGCTTTTCCTTTCTGCCCGAGACCATGGTCCAGAAAAGTTTCTTTTCCACGGCGTCGACCATGCCCCACCAGTCGGCGATCGGTTCGTTATCATGCGTGGAGGAGGTCGCAAAGCCTACATGCGGGTAGTTCTCCGGTTCCAGGTAATGGCCGGTCTTGTCTTTTTCCCAGCGCATGACCTTGTAGCCGGGTATGCCCATTTCCGCGAGCACCTCGTAGACATAAGGAGGTATGACGCCCAGGTCTTCGGCCACGGGCAGCATGCGGCTGGCCCCGCTCACGGCCTGGAGGAAGCGTTTTCCGCGCGCGCGCTGGGCGGCCGGGTCGGTAATATCGAAATCCGCTTTCAGGTTAGCGTCGTGCGGAATGATCCAGGTGCGGAAAAAGCCGACCATGTGGTCGATACGGAAGAGGTCGTAGAAGTCGGCTGATTTTTTTACCTTCAGGCGCCACCATTCGAACTCGTTCTTCTCCACCTCTTCCCAGCGGTAGGCGGGCAGGCCCCATTTCTGGCCGGTCTCGCTGAAGGCGTCCGGCGGGGCTCCGACCTCCTTATTGATATCGAACTCGTTCTGGCGGGCCCAGACGTCGGCGCTCTCCTGGTTGACCATGAAAGGCAGGTCGCCTATCAGCAGCACGCCTTTGGCCGCGGCCCGCTCCCGGACGGCGCGCCACTGGCGGTCTATCAGCCACTGCAAATAACGGAAGAACATCACCTGGTTCTCGTTGGCGGCCTCGAATTCTTTCAAGGCTGCGTGGTCGTGGCGCCTGAGAGGCTCCTCCCAATGCGTCCAGGAGGTCCAGCTATGGGTGTCCTTGAGGCGGCGGAACAGCGCGTAATCGTCCAGCCAAAAAGCGTTATGCGCCGCGAACGCGAAGAACTCTTTCGCCGCTGCCGTATCTTTGAGGATATGGTTCTGATGGAAGGCGCAGTAGATCTTCCAGAGGATGCCGAATTTCAGTTCCTTAATTTCGTTGTAATGGACTATCGTAGAGCCGCGCAGGTGGCGCAGGCCGGTCTGGAACCTTTTCGCCGCCAGCTCCGCTTTGAGCTCGGGAGATTCGGAGAGTTCCGGGATCTCGTCGACGGCTATAAAAATGGGGTCTATGGCGAAAGCGCTCAGCGCGGTGTACGGGCATTCGGCGCCGGGCGGCATTTCGTTGACGGGCAGGAGCTGGATAAGGTCCAGGTTCAGCGCGGCCGCGGCGTCCACCCATTTAGCCAGGCCGGAAAGGTCCCCGATGCCCCAGTCTTTTTTCGAGCGCATGGAGAAAAGCGGAAGGAGTATGCCGGTGTGTTTTTTTTCGAGTAGTTGGTGCATAAAGGGGTAGTTGCAAGTTGCAGGTCACAAGTATTAAGGTCCCGTCGAATTTAAGCTGGTTACTGTTCCGGCTTGTGACATGTGACTTGTGTCCTGTGACTATTTTGAGGCGACGGCCTCTATCTCCACCAGCGCGGCCTTGGGCAGGGCTTTTACCTCTATTGTGGCCCTGGCCGGCGGGTTCGCGGTGAAGAACCGGGCGTAAACTTCGTTCATTTTGGCGAATTCGCCGAGGTCGGTCATAAAGACGGTGGTCTTTATCACGTTGTCGAGCGACAGGCCGCGCGATTTGAGGATCGCCTCTATGTTCCTTATAACGGCGCTGGTCTGCAAAGCGGTGTCCGCGGTCTCCATGGCGCCGGTGGCCGGGTCTACCGGCAGCTGGCCGGAGATAAAGATGAACCCGCCGGCTTCCACGGCCTGCGAATAGGGGCCTATGGCGGCGGGGGCTTCTTTGGTGGAAATTATGGTCTTCATTTTTTAGTTCCTTTATTGGAGGCGATAAAATTGCCTATGGAGCGGTCGTAGGTCCGTTCGGCCTCCGCGCTGAACAGGCAACCCGGCAGTTCGCCGCTGTCCCGATGGTAGGCGACGCACTCGCAGCAGAGCCCTTTTCTGGGGCAGGGCTCGTAAGTGCAGGCGCAGCTTTTAGCGGTTTCGTTCTTCTTACAATCCATGTTCATATGGTATAAAATTTATCGCCGGTTGACCAACCGGAGGGCTCACGCGGGTTTCAGGGCGCGGGCTCCGGCCGGTTCGTTAAACCCAAATCCTCCGTTAATAATCCTGCGCTATTGATGAGCGGCTTTTCCCCATTGGGTGAAAGTGGGAAAATAGCGGCGGGTGCAAGTGCGTGGGGACTGTCAGCCATGGGTCGGATCGGGCCTGCGGCCGGCCCGGCGACTTGCCCCGCACTTTGGAAGATCGTGGCGCTTCGAAGCGTTGCGTCCAAAGTGCGGGGCGAGCGCCGGTTCCTACTCGGCCCGCGAAGAGGGCAGAGGGCCAAGCGCAGTGCGCGCCCGGCCCGACGAGGCGTATGCCTCCCGGAGGGCGCTCGCTATGCGAGCGGAAAACTTCAACTGAAGTTTTCAGGTTAAAGGGCAGGTTGGTAAATATGACGTCAAAATATTATAATGACGCTGTATGAAGAATCGTAAGGTGACAACGCCGCAGCCTTCTGAGGGCGGCCTGAAAAAATTCTGCTCGGACCATAAAAAAGTCCTGCTCGGCGTCCTTTTCACCGCGGCGGCCCTTTGCGTCTCGCAATCCCATTTCATCCTGCCGCTTAAAGTGAATAACGGAGAGTTCTATATCACTAATTATCAGGTAGAACGGGAGGATAATTTCCATCCGAGGCTTCAATTGCTGAGAAAACGCGAGCATTTGGACGAGGTCATCCGCCCCGGTGAGACTCAGTTCGACAAGATAGTGCTGCTGCGCAACTGGGCGCGTAAACAATGGGAGCATGGTTCCGGGAGTTTTTATTATCCGCCGTGGGACGCGGTAGAGATCCTGGACCTGGCCAGGAACCATGGCAACCGGGCTTTCTGCGCGCAGTACGCGATAGTATTCCTGCAGGCCTGCCTGTCTGTGGGGTTGACCGCCAGATATATCGATCTTCCCGGGCATTTCGTGGCCGGCGTCTGGTCTTACGACTACAATAAATGGGTGATGATGGACCCTTACAACGATATACACTTTGAAAAGAACGGGATACCGATGAGCGGCCGGGAGCTCTGCGACGCGGCCCGCGCGGAGAATTACTCCGGCATAATGAAAGTCGGCTCCGGCGGCGTCAAAACTCAGGCGGCCAAGGAAGATGTCGACATTTACAAGGAGTATTCGATAGACCGGAGAAATAATCATCTGACCCGGCCGATCACGCTTGCCGACGGGAAAACACAGCTGACGGTCAATCCAGATTATCACGCTTATCCGGTGGTCGGCCAGAGCAAGATCACTATCACGGACCCGTTCCTGGCCTATAAGAAATCGACATCGGACGGCGTTGTCTTTAAGAACAGGTCTTCCTCCGACGATCCGGAGGATTTCCAGCGGGACGTGAACGAAACGGTGTTCTATTACACCAGAAGCCCCAAAGATTTTGCGTTGCTGAAGATCGCTCTTATGCCGGACTATTCTCCGACTTTCAAGGCGTTCCAGGTGAGCATCGACGGCGGCGAGTGGACCGATCAGCCGGACAGGCTTATGTGGGAACTGAACCCGGGCATCAACAAGCTCTCCATCAGGATACTCACTAAATTCGGCTGGGTGGGGCGCACCAGCAGCATCACTGTGTTCTACAAACAGCCCTGGCTGTTCTATTCTGAAGCATACAGGCGGGCGAGGCAGGCCAGGCTGAAGAGCGTTTAATTATGGATAGCTCGAAAAAAATACATTTTATCGGCATCGGCGGCTCCGGTATGAGCGCTTTGTCGCAGATAGCGGCCATGGAGGGTCGCGCCGTGACCGGCTCCGACAGGGACTTCGATAACGGGAAGAACCTGTTCTTCAGGACCGCCCTGGAAAAGCTGGGGATAAAAATATTTCCGCAGGACGGGAGCGGCATAGACGCGGACACCTCGGAGGTCGCGGTCTCGACCGCCATCGAGGAGTCGAATCCGGAGATCTCCAAAGCCCGCGCCGTCGGCGCGAAGCTGCTGCACCGCTCGGAGCTGCTTTCCCATTATGTGGACAGCTTCAGGACTGTCGCCGTGGGCGGCACCAGCGGCAAATCCACAGTGGTCGGCATGCTCTTCACTATCTTCGAGGAGGCAGGCCTCGGCCCCAGCGTCATCACAGGCGGTCCGCTGGTCGCGCTCAAGGATCGGGGGCTTATCGGAAACGCCTGGCGCGGCAAGGGAAAGATCCTGGTGATAGAGGCCGACGAATCGGACGGCACTATAGTTAAATATCACCCTATGATCGGCCTGGTCCTGAACGTCAGCAAGGACCATAAGGACGTGGCCGAGATAAAGACCATTTTCGGCAAGTTCGCCGCGAACGTGCGGAAGCTTTACGTGAACGCCGACGACCCGGAGCTCGCCTATCTTAAGACAGGGGCGCAGCTTTTCGGCCGCTCGGGCCGCGGCTTTAAGATCGATGAGCTGAAGCAGGAACTGTTTCGTTCGACTTTCAAGCTTAACGGCGTGGATTTCGTTCTGCCCGCGCCCGGACTTTATAATATCGATAACGCCCTGGCCGCCATAAGCGTCGCGCTGGATATGGGGATCAAGCTGGAGCTGTGCGCGGAAAGCCTTAAAAAATACCGCGGCGTGCAGCGGCGCTTTGAATTGGCCGGCGAGGCCGGAGGCGTCACCGTGGTGGACGACTACGCGCATAATCCGGCCAAGATCTCCGCGGTGCTGGGCGCCCTTCACAGGGAACCGGCCCGGCGCGTGATAGCGATCTATCAGCCGCACGGCTACTCGCCCACCCGCCATCTCAGGAAGGAACTGGTGGACGTTTTTTCTAAAGAGCTGAGGCGCGGCGATATCCTTATGATGCCGGAGATCTATTACGCGGGCGGCACCGTGGCCAGGGATATCTCCTCCAAAGACCTGATCGGCGAGATCTCGGCGCGCGGGGGGACGGCCCTGTATTTCCAAAAGCGGAGCGAGATCATCCCCAAAGCTTCTGAGCTGGCCGCGCCCGGTGACATCTTTATAGTCATGGGCGCGCGCGACTGGACCCTTTCGGATTTCGCTAAAGAGCTTTTTGCCGCGATAAAAACAAAGGCCGAGGCGCGCTCATGAAGCTCACCGCCGCCGAGCGCGAACGGTATTCGAGGCAGCTGAACGTTCCCGGCATCGGGCTCCGCGGCCAGGCGAGGCTGAAGAAAGTTTCGGTGCTGGTCGCGGGCGCGGGCGGTTTGGGCGCGGTGGTTTGTTCCTATCTGGCCGCGGCGGGCGTGGGAAGGCTCGGCTTCGCGGACCCGGGGCTCCTCGAACTTTCCAATCTTAACCGGCAGATCTTTTATAAGACGCGGGACCTTGGGCGCGCCAAGGTAAGACTGCTGGCGTCCTTCCTTAAAGAGCTGAACCCGGCCGCGCGCCTTGAGCCCCTCCTGCTGAAACTGGACGCGGAGAATCTCGCTCCGCTTTTAAAAAGATACGAGCTTGTGATAGACTGCACTGATAATTTCGAGGCACGCTTCGAGATGAACAAGGCCTGTGTCCGGGCTCGCAAAATACTGGTCCACGGCGCCGTTTATGGTTTCGAGGGCCAGCTGGCGGTCATAGATCCGCGCTCCGGGCCGTGCCTGAGATGCGCCTTCCCGCATACGCCGCCGCCCATGAAAAGTTTCACTCCGGTGCCGGGGCCGGTGCCCGGGGCGCTCGGCGCCATGCAGGCCATGGAGGCGATAAAACTCGTCTGCGGACTGCCGTCCCGCAGCGGCCGGCTGTTCATTTTCGATCTGGCCCGGGGCGTCACCCATTCCGTGCCGCTTAAGAAACGCAGGACCTGTCCGGTCTGCGGGGAAAAGGGAAAAGCTTAATTACAGATCACTGCTTTCACGCAAAGTGCGCAAAGAATTCCTACAAATAAAGAACGCAAAGCATCATGGCTTATTTATCGTTAAATCCGTTATCTCATTGTGTAGACCTTTGCGCTCTTTCCGGATTTTTTGCTTTGCGGCCTTTGCGTGACGTCTTTAAATAGTCTATATTTGAAGTTTAGATTTAGGAGAAAAAATGAAACCCATAAAACTATCGGAGAACGTGTTCTTTCTGCAGGTCAACCACTTTAACAGGACGCTTTTCGACTCGCTCATCCGTCTTCCGGAGGGAACGAGCTATAATTCCTATCTTGTTAAGGGCACGGACAAGACCGCTCTTTTGGATTCCGCCGACCCGGAAAAACGGGACCTGCTGTTCGATTACCTCAAGGACGTGACGTCGCTGGATTACGTCGTGGCCCATCACGCCGAGCAGGACCACTCCGGCTCGATCCCGTTCGTGCTGGAAAAATATCCAGCGGCCAAAGTGGTCACCAATCCCAAATGCAAAGGTTTCCTGATGACCCATCTGCATATCCCGGCGGAAAAATTCATCGAGGTGAAGGACGGGGATAAACTGGACCTGGGCGGCAAGACCCTACAGTTCATCTACACTCCGTGGGTGCACTGGCCCGAGACCATGGTCACCTATCTTAAAGAGGACAGGATCCTTTTCTCCTGCGATTTTTTCGGCTCCCACCTCGCCACAGGCGCTGTGTTCTCCGACGAGAATGTCGTGCACGACCCGATGAAGCGCTATTACGCGGAGATCATGATGCCGTTCAGGACCAATATCCTGAGCAACCTCGAAAAGATAAAGGACCTGGACCTGGCCATGATAGCTCCCAGCCACGGGCCGGTCCACAAGAACATCGCTTTCGTAAAAGGCCTTTATCAGGAATGGGCGGGCGGGCCGACCAAGAATAACGTGCTGGTGGCTTATGTTTCCATGCACGGCAGCACTTTTGTCCTGGTCAACCGGCTGATCAGCCGTCTTCAGGAGCGCGGCGTTGTTGTGGAAAAACTGAACCTGGAGCAGGTCGACGAAGGCCGGGTGGCGATGGCGCTGGTGGACGCGACCACCATCGTTATCGGGACGCCGACCGTGCTGATGGGGCCGCATCCCAAAGCCGTTTACGGGGCGTATCTCGCCAACCTGCTGAGGCCCAAGGCGAAATTCGTTTCGGTCATCGGTTCCTTCGGCTGGGGGGGGAAGGCGCTCGAGACCATCGCCGCCATGATCCCGAACCTGAAAGTGGAAGTTCTGAAGCCGGTCATCGTCAAGGGCCTGCCAACCGAGGCCGACCTCGTCCAGATAGACGAGCTGGCCGCGCTGATAGCGGAGAAGCATGAAATCCTGTTGGGAGCGTCAGAGCGGCAGGCGCAAAGCGCCTATGCCGTAACTAAGCTGTGACGGGTCGGCGATGAATTCCGAGCGGGAGCCCGGCAAAGGATATTCTTTCCAAAAGCGGCTGACGGCGACACCGGCATCCTCGAAGCCGGGCTGTATATCGTGAAAGGCTATCACGCCCCCGGGTCTTATGAAACCGGAATATAGTTCGAAATCGGACTTCACGCCCTCGAAAGTATGGTCCCCGTCTATCAGCAGAAGGTCCAGTTTCCTGCCGCCCAGCGCCGCCCTGAAAAGTTCGACCGAAGCCGGAGCCGTCGAATCCCCGTCTATTATCCGGACGTCCTGCCCGGGCCCGCGCATGGCCCGGAGAAGCGGCCCGCGCCACGAGCCCTTGTTCAGGAACGGTACGGCGCCGCTGTACCGGCTGCCGGGCAGATCAAGGCTGATGATAAGCGCGTCGGACGAGGCGGCGCGGCACAGCAGCGCCAAAGTCCCTCCCTGGGCCCGCCCTATCTCCGCCACGGCGCGGGGAGGCTCGGCAAAACTCTCCCTTAAAAATGACATTATTTCACCCCGGTGCTGCAGCGCCCCGACGAGTGCGGAGCCGGGTCCGAATATGAAATCCGCGGTCTCCTTAAGGCCCGCGGAGGAAAGTTCGCGCAGTTTTAAAAGACAATAAAGATAATAGACCGGCGCCGTTAAAAGCAGCGCGGCGGCGCAAAGGGCCGCAGGCAGCCGGAAGCCCGAGACGGCCGCCAGCGCCGACAGGCAGAAGAGGAACAAAGCGGCCGCTTTCAGCAGGCTTAAAAAATTTATTCCGCAGGCGGCGGGAGAGTCCGCCGCCTTTTTCCCCATCACCTCCCTGAAGTCGTGAAAAGCCGGAGGCAGCCTGGCAGCTTTCCCTGTCGGGAGCGGCGTGGCCGGCGCGCTCCGATCCATGCACTTGCGGCATATTTCAAAGATCCATTCGCCGCGCGTTAATTTATCGCGGGCGTAAACGAAGCCGGCGTCGTTCCAGATCTCGAAAAAATCTTTATCCAGCACGTTGCCGAACACGTATGAGGAAGTGCAGTCGTTGTTGCACAAAATGACGTTGCCCAGGCAGTCTATCGCGGCGGACTCGGTGTCGCAACAGTGCGAATAAGGCTTGCGGTGCACGTCGGCCAGTCCGCCTTTGTTGTTCAACAGTCCCACGTCGCCGTTCTTATCGTAATACTGGCCGTAGTAATCTATAACGGTTATGCAGTAAAGCCCGGGGTGGTCCCGCCGCAGGTTCTCAAGGGTCCGCCGCAGCGCTCCATCAAGCTCTTTGGAATGTTGGGAAAGGGGCATCATGTCGAGGCCGGCTTTTTTCAGGCTTAGAAAACGCTCCGCGGTAAGAAGATCGCCGTTGGTGAAAACTATAAGTTTGGCCGCCGGCACCCTGGCCCGGGCTTCGGCCAGCCAGCTTTCTAGCCTCTCGTCGGTAAGCGATTCGCCGTACAGGTTGAAAAATATATTCCCGGCGAACTTGTGCGCGGCCAGCGACCCGATAATGCGGCGGAAGATCTCCTCGGACATCCTCAGCTTCGGGATATTCATGACGTGGTGCGGGGGGCAGTAGGCGCATTTTCTCGAGCATTCGGTGGTCGTCTCCAGCGCGATGGCCCTTATCCGGCGCGCATCGAGCAGGAACGGGAAAAGCGTCCTGAACTTGTCCCTTAAATGCAGGGCCAGATAATTCAGCCGCATTTCCCAGACGAGTTTTTTGGTGGAAGGCATAAGCTTTTCGTTCTCCCAAATCCTCCGATAAATTATGATACTAAAATATCCTCCCGCGCGCATTTTGATATTATATCCCAAACCCTCCTTTATCGGAGGATTCGGGAAGTTTATTGCATATGGACAAAACAACCGGATCGGGCCCGAAGCTAAGCGTAATTATCCCTGTCTACAACCGCAGCGTGTACCTCGCCGGGATGCTGGACAAGCTTTGCCTCTCCGGTCTCCGGCAGAACGCGGGGAGGCGGGTAGAACTGGTGATAGTAGACGACGCCTCGCCGCTGGAGGCCGAGACGGCCGCTTCCGCGGGGGAGGCCGGGCGCTGGGCCGACGTGGTCTACCACAGGAACGCGGAGAATCTCGGCTATCTCCGTTCGGCCAATAAAGGGCTTTCGCTGGCCTCCGGAGAAAGGCTGCTGCTGTGCAATAGCGACACCAGGCTGGCTCCTGGAGCGGTGGCCAGTCTTGAGGCCGCACTCGATTCCGGCCCCGGGATCGGCCTGGCCGGCCCGGTAAGTAACGGCGGTTTCAATGCCGCGCTGCAGCAGGTCGTTAACGGCCTGCCCGACCCTCTTGAGTCTTTCGAAGAAGCGGAGCTGAGGCGTTTCGACGCTTTCGGTCTGGCCCTGGCCGGCCGCGGTCTTCCGCCCGTAGAGGCCGGCTGGCTTATGGGTTTCTGCACGTTGCTGAAGCGCGAGGTTTTTGAAGAGCTCGGCCCTTTAGACGAGGGGTTCGGTTTCGGCTATCTGGAAGAATTGGATTATGCCATAAGGGCCAGGAGAGCCGGCTGGAAGCTTGCGGTGGCTCCGGACGCTTTTGTGTTTCACGGCGGCTTGTGCAAAAGTTTTCAGCCGGTCGGCCCCAACGCCGGCTCCCAGACCGCGCGCGCTATGCCCGCGCGCACGCTGCTGCGCGTACTCAGGGGCCTGTACCGCCTGGTGCGCAAATACGGTTGGAAAGCCGTAGGCATACCGCAGGACGCCGCCGGCGCCTCGGCGCGCGGCTTCTGACAGGCTCAACCGGAAAAAATATGATCCGTCAAGCGAGGACATGATGTCTGCGAACGATGAAAACCGCGCCGGGCTCTACCTGGACCTGATGAAGCGCTGCCTCACCAATCTGATCTATTATGAGCAGGAATGCCCAGATCCCATGTCCTGGAATAACGGGCCGAACGGAGCTATTCTTGAAAAGCTGACGCGCTTGTTCACGAGAGGCGGCCCTGAAGCGGCCGATCCCCATGACCGCCGCAAAACCAACAGGGTGCTGGGGAGAGACTGGCCGTTGATAGCGCATACCATGATAGGGCTTAAGCGGCTCGATAATCTTCAGTATTGCATAGAGCAGGTTATAAAAGACGATGTGCCCGGCGATCTGATAGAAACCGGAGTCTGGCGCGGCGGAGCCGTTATCTTTATGCGCGCGGTGTTAAAAGCGCATGACGTGACGGGGCGGAAAGTCTTCGCCGCGGATTCGTTCGCGGGCATGCCCAAGCCGGATGAAGCCAGATATCCGCAGGATAAAGGGCTGAACTTTTATAAACATAACGAATTAGCCGTTTCTCTGGAGCAGGTAAAACGGAACTTCGGAAAGTACGGGCTTTTAGACGAGCAAGTATGTTTTTTGAAGGGCTGGTTCAAAGAGACGCTGCCTGGCGCTCCGATAGAAAAGCTCGCCGTGCTGCGTCTTGACGGGGATCTGTACGAGTCCACGACGGACGCTTTAAACAATTTGTACCACAAATTGTCGATCGGAGGCTTTTTGATCGTAGACGATTATGGCGCCGTTAAGTCCTGCAAAGCGGCCGTTCACGATTTTAGAGAAGGGCGCGCTATCCGGGAGGAAATGCTCCCGATCGACGGGTCCGGGGTTTACTGGCGGAAGCTGCGATAGTCAATACGGAGGGGTGTTAGGATCATTGCTCGCCGGGGAGAAGGCCGTGGGCCGCAGCTTTAACAGGTTGACCCTGCGCGCGGCCCAAAGCGTCAGCTTGTAGGCGGCGAGGTAGTCCATGCCGTCGTGACGCCAGCCCTTTACCGGCCTGCCCGAAAGGTGTGCGTAGCGCTCGGGTTCCCTGGCCGCCAATTCCAGCATCTCCGGCGACGCGCCGAAGGTGCAGAGAAAGACCGTGGAAAAAGGCCTGCGGCTTATAAAACTTGCGGTTTCCCTCACTGTCGCTTCCGTTTCTCCCGGGAAACCGATTATAAAATTCCCGTGCACTTTTATTCCCGCCTTAAAAACCTTTTCAAGGCCGCGTTCCAGGGCCGGCCGGTCCATCCCGCGCCGCATCACGGAAAGAATGCGGTCATGTATCGACTCGATACCCATAAAGATCTTGCTGCAGCCGGACGCGGCCATTTCGGCGGCGAGCTCCGGCGCCCGGTCGAAGGCGTCGGGCCTGGCGAAACATTTCCAGTCCGCCCGCAGGCCGGAATTGCGCAGAGCGGAGCAGAATTCGAACATGAACTCGGGGTTCGAAGTGAGGGAGGAATCCACGAAATCAAAATGTCTTATGCCCCGCCGCTCCCGCGCGCAGAGCATCTCTCCCACGACTTCGGCTGCCGGTCTGAAGACCTGCTCCGCCTTTCCGGGGAAGCCGCAATAGGAGCAGTTGAAGCGGCAGCCTCTGGAGGCTTCTATGGGGTACCGGCGGCAGACGGAACTGGACGCGCTCCAGTCGGGATAATGTACGCGCCGGATGCCCTCGTAGCGCAGGCTCCCTTCCATGGAAAGCGACCCATCGGCGGTTGCGGCGACCCCCGGCACGCGGTCCAGCGCGGCGCCGCCTTTAAGCGCAGTAATGACGTCGGCCAGCGCGCCCTCGCCGTGCCGGGTTATGTGCAGGTCCCCCAGCGCGCGTATCTCCCGCGAATTTTCCGCCCCGTGGCCACCAAGTACGATAATGGTTTGAGGGCTGACCGCGCGTATTTCAGACGTAATGCGCGCCAACAGACCGGTTTTGAACATCGCCACGGTGGTGATGCCGGCCGCGAGAGGGCGGCGTTCCAGCAGCTGCCGGAACAATTTTTTTTTCCAGGGGAGAAAAGGCCTGCATATGGACTCGACACTGTGTCCGGCGGCCTTTGCCTGTGCGGAAAGCAGCGGCACGGCCAGCTTCGGCGGCTCGAACGCCCAGCGCGCCGCCTGCACTCCCAGGTCGATAATAGCGCCGGATTCGTCGGAGGGGCCAGGAGAACCCTTTTCTCCGGAACGGCCGTCTTCGTCGTCTATAAGCAGCAGATCCAGCGCGTGTTCTTTAGCCATAAAGTCCAAAAAAACGGGGCGGGCAACGGCCGCCGGCAATGCTCATATTATAGCACTGGGAACCGCGGCGCGCAATTCCCAAAAAATCAGATAAAACTGATTTTTTGGGGCCTTGGAAATTAATTTAGCGCCGGCTAATCCCAGAGTTCCCAAATCCTCCTTTGTCGGAGGATTTGGGATGGGTCTTGAATTTTGCGGTTTCGTCTGCTAGACTCTAAATATAAGGATCGAACTTTATTCCCCGGCCCTTGAAAAGTGCGCGGGGGATAAGGTCGCAGTTATTTTAATTTCCCACTGGGGGATATATGAGCGCGGATTCTAACAGCGGCAGAAGAAAAGCCATAATCGTTTCCTTACTTGTCTTCCTTTTCATCGGTGGCGGGATCTTTATGTTCCTGATCTACCAGGGACTTGGCGACATGAAAGGCGATTCAAAAGACAATTTCAGCTACGGCTTCAATGTCCGCAACGCCGTTTTGCCGGTCTTTCAGTACTTCGGCCTGGCGGAGAGCAACGCGGACCGCGGCGAAGAAACGAAGAAGCGCCTGGACGCGCGGGGTCTGGAAACCTCGCTGCTCGATGAACCGCAGGCTGATATTTCGGACTGGATGGCGAAGGGCAAGGAGAGAGGCTCGTCGAGAGCTCCGGCTTCTTTTTCCGCGCCCTCGGTAAGGACGGGCATTCCCAGACTGGGCGGCGGACTTAACGGCGCCGGCGGAACGGGGGCTTCGAGCCAATCCGGCGCCGATATCTCAAGGTTCGGTGGCGGAGCTGATTCGGGCAATACTAAAATTTCAAGGATGGGACAGAACGGTCCGTCGTCGATGAAGGGGCATGGCACCCTTACCGCGCTCAGCAACGCCAGGGCCGCGCTCGGAGAAGGCTTAAGATCGGGTTCCGCTATGACCGCGCGGGCTAAGTGGGACCAGGGTTTCGGATTGGGCACTACTGGGAAAAAAAGCGGGGAACTGGCTTACGGGAAGCCGGGTCTGGTCAAACTGGATGGCATCAAAAGCGGTGATATCGCGAATCTGAAGACCATGGATCCCGGTTCCCTGAAGGTTACGGAGCCCGGGAAGCCGGCAGAGGACACGGAAGGCGAAGCCAAAGCGAAGGCGGACGGTAAATTAGGAGATAAGGACGTTATGAAGAGCGTAGTAGACGCCGCCGGCCAGGGCATATCCAAAGGAATAAGCTCCGCGGCCGGAGGTTCCGGCTCGCGGGGGGAGACTTCGGGCGGCAAACCCACTCCTCCGGATGATGTCCTCGCGCTGGGCGGGAAGCCTCAGACGCAGGGCGGCTCATATTGCCCCGACGGCTGCAGCTGCGGCCAGGGGTGCACTTTTAAGGATAATAAACCTGTATATGTTAATAACCCGGACGGCAGCTGGAGCGTAGGTTATACGGGGCAGCAGACGGACGCGAGCGGTAAAACAATATCCTATGTCGATGTCTGTAAGCTGGACCCGGGCGGCGCCAAACCCACTTCGCTGCAGGTAGTGGGCGAAGGGAGCGATCTCAAGAATCTGTCGTATACGCCGATACAATAGCCGCGGCGGTCCAGGGCAGTTTCTCTATTATGTGCGTGAGCGTTGAAGGACTGCATGGCTCTTGACAAGTCAAGTATTTTCTGCTATATTATTAGAGTAGGATTTGACTTTGCCCTGAACTTTTGCAAGATCGTGTCAGGGGAGGTTTAAATTTTTTTGCAGCCAAAGGTGGAACGGTTATGATCAAGATGATGGAGCGAAAGTCGAGGACCAAGCAGTATGTTGTCGGCGGAGCGGTCGCCGTCGTGATTCTTTGTTTATGGGTATCCATTCCGCTTATGCAGAATTCTTCTATGGACGCTTCTGTTGCTTCCGGAAATTTCTTTAAGACCAAGACCGCGGACGTTAATTCGCTGGGCAATGATATTCCCCAGGAGGGCTCGGCTCCCGGCTACGCGTTGAACGGGGAAATGCTGAACAATCCCGCTACTTCCGGCGAAAATATGGCCTCATCCCTCTTCCAATCCGGTCCGGAGGACGAAACCGCCGCGGCAGCGGCGACGGAACCGGACAAATCTCCGGCCCCGCTTCCCGGTATGAACGCCTCAGCGGGGGCGCCCGAGCCCTCTTCTTCCGGCCCCAAAAGCAGATTAAGCGCGATGCCGTCGATGACGGCCGGGAATTCCAATACCATGACCGTGGGCGGCACTCACGACAAATTCTTCGGCAACGGCGCCGCCAAGTCCAACTTCGCCCCCGCTTCCGATCAGGCTTCGTTAAAAAATGCGGCCGCGTCCGATAAGCGCGGCGCCCTGGTCGCCATGCTTCAGAAAACGGAGGAGAAGAGCGCTCAGGCGGCAAGATCCGGCAATCTGGCTTCGGCCGCCGGCGCCGCGACTTCCGCTTTTGATAAGACTTCCAAGCCGGATACTTCCAATCTAAATACTGATATGGAGCGGAACTCTGCCTCCTCGGGCCTGGCTCTGGGCGCGGCGGCACAGGACCTTAAGCGCAACGATCCGCAGCTCAGTAAGACAAAAGTAAGCCTGCCGGAGCCTAAACCGGTGAAGGACGACAGTAAGGCGGCTGACGAAGAGATGAAGAAAATGATATTGCAGATGCTGATAAGCAGCGTGCTCGGCCCGATGTTCAGTTCGATATTCACGGTCGCGCCCGCAGCTGCCGGCAAATAATAATCGGAGGCTATATGAACGGATTTAATGAAGAAGACGGGAAAAAAGATAAGAAAGGCGGTTTTCTTGGATCGCTTTCTAATCTTTTCGGCAAAGGTTCAGCCGCTTCCGGGGGAGCCTCCGGTTTCGGTTCGGCCGGTTCCGGGCTCGGCTCAAGCTTCGGGCTTGGCGGACTTTTCGCCACCAAGGCCGGCATCTTGGGAATGGTCCTGGGCGGCGCCACTATAGCGGCCGGTATAGGAGTGGTCTATAATTTCCTTGGGCCGTCCTCCAAAGCGGTCTACACGCCCCAGCTCTTCCAGGACACTTACTACGCCGACCAGTCCCAGAACGCCAGCATGGAACGCGCCAAACAGAAGGAAGAGGCGTCGGCGGCCTCTTCGGGGCTTGATATGTTCAGGGATCAGGCCAAAAAAGACGGGATAGGAATGGGCGCGGACGGCGCGGCCGCGGAAAAGAAGGACGCTTCCGCCGACAGCGCGGCTGCCGGCGATCAGGTCCCCAATTCCGGAGCGGCGGCTGATTCTTCAGCGAACGCACCGGGCGGCGGCGTCGCCAAGCTTCAGGCCTCTGCGGGTTTCGGCAGCGCTAAGGGCGGCAGCGGCAGCGCCTCGGCGCCTAAACTGAATGGCGGCGGCGGGATGTTCGGCGGCATAGGCGGCCAGTTCACCCCCGTTTACAGACCTCCGGCCGGCCAGGGCAAGAGCTCGTCCATGAGAGGTTCCATGGCCTCCGCGATCAAAAATTCACCCAAGCGGGCTTTGTCCGACTTTAACAAAAAAGGCGCTTTCGGCCAGGCGAAGTTCGCCAAATCACAGGGTTTGAGAGCATCTGGTTCTTCGAGCGCGGCCGATTCCAGGACCAGCGCGGCCGAAGCCTTTTCCGGCGAGACCGCCGGCAACGGCGATGTAGGTTCGGCCGGAGCCGGGGCAGGCTTGGGCGGATCGGGCGTGTCCAGCGGAGGCAACCTCAAGAACAGCGACCCCAGTATTAACAGCAATGATTCCACGCCTCCTCCCGCGCCCGCGGCCCCGCAGAACGTTTCTCCCTGGGAAAAGTACACGAATATGGCGATGTACGCCATGCTCGCGGCGGCCCTGCTTGTCTTCATAGCGGGCGTGCTGGCCGATAAAGCCAAAAAGCTGGCCGCGGCAGCCGTTACCCCCGTGCAGTGGGCGGCCGCAGCCGCCATGTATCAGTACGCCATGTACGCCTGTTATGCGGCTATCGCGGCGGCGGCGATTGTCGTTTTCTGCGGAGTTATGCTGATGAGCAAGTTCGGCCAGAAGTGGACCGGTATTATGTATGTAGCGGCGGGAGGCATGCTTATAGTCAAAGCTTATCAGGCTTTAGTCGAGGCGCAGGATGGCAGCGCTGCGGCTGTCAACAGCGGAGCCACGGCCAGCGCGCTGCAGGCAGGGGCATCGACGGCGCCCGTTGGCGCGACCGGCGGGTCGGGCACGATCCTGGAGGCCGGGGACGCGACGGAGTCCATGGGCGACACTAAGGTCAGCTGATATCTGCACCTGTTTGCTAAATATTGGAAGCATTTGGTCCGTATAAATCGGGAGGCTATATGAGCGATTTACCTGAGATAAACTTTAAAGAGAAGAAAGACAAAAAGAAAGGCTTTCTTCCCTGGCTCCGGTCCCGTTTGGGATTCGGCGGGCGCAGCGCGCTAGGCGAAGCCGGCGAAGCCGCCTCCGGCGCCGCAAATCTTGGGCGTGCGACTTTCGGCGCGGCGAGATTCGGAGCCTCCTCGGGCCTCGGCGGCCTGCTGGCGGGTAAGTTCGGGCTTATAGCCACTATCGCTATAGTCGGAGCCGCGCTTGGCACGACCTTATATATGAAGAACGCCTCTTCTCCAATGACAGGCGCCGCGGCGTTCAACTCCAACAGCAGAACTCCGGACAATTATGTCCCGGCCATCCTGCGCGACACCAAGAACCAGGGTTCCTCGCTCGAGATGTTCAAGGACACAAATAAAGGCGCTGTCAGTATGGACGAGAATGAGGCGGCCAAAGACGAGAGCGCCGACGCGTCCAAGGACAAGCCCGCCCCGGCGGAGAAAACGGCGGCGGATGCCAACGCTCCGGCCCCCGGTCAGGGCAATATGGAGCAGGAGATGATGGCCAAGATGGCCGGAGGCTTCGGCGGCGGCCTCTCCACCTCGATGGGCAGCGGCGACGCGAAGGTCAGCGGCATGGGCGGGTTCGGCAATAAATTCAATTCCGGCGCCGTAGGCAAGCAGTCCGCGTTCGGCAATATCGGCTCCAGCTTCCAGACCAGTCCCAAGTTCGACCAGAGAAGGAAGCTCCTGGCCATGAGCACTTCAAAGCGGCCGGTGTTCTCGAGCGCGAAAGGCGGAAAATCGGGGCCTTTCGGTAAAGGCTCGTACGCGCAGGCCAAGGGTTTAAGGGCCACGCAGAAAACAGGCATGGGCAGCAGCGCCGACCAGCAGCGCTCTACCCAGGATAAGGCGTGGGAAGGCGCCACCGCGGACGGCACGGCCGCTGGCGGCGCCGGCGTTACCGCCGGACAGGGAGGCTCGGGCATCGTCACGTCCCCGTCCCTTGATAATACCAACACTTCCGGCGGCGGCGGGACTCAGACCGACCCCGTGATGAATGACACACCTACGGCGACCGATGTAAGCCCCTGGGCGGGGTTGCCGCAGAAAGCGATGATGCTGATAATGTTATCAGCCATGCTGTCTGCTATCGGCGGCTGGGTTGTACAGCTCGGCCAGAAGCTGATGGCCGTCCCGTATACGGCGTCCATAGGCGCTTTCGTTTATGGTATCGGCATACTGATCTGCACGATAGCCCTGGCGGTCGCGGCGATGGCGATCATGATCGGCGTTAAGTTAATGAGTACGTACGGACAAAGTATGCTGGGCGGTATATATACCCTGGGCGGCGGCGTCGCAACTGCCGCGGCCATAATGGCGATGACAGGTGCGAGTATCGGTCCGATAACGCCTCTGTGGATGGCAGCTATCGCCGGTATACTGGGCCTGCTCGGCAGCATGGCGGGCGGGAAGTAGCAGTCAGTTGATAGTGATGAGTGATTAGTGGTTAGTCACCTGTAACGGCGACTAATCACTACCGCTCGTCGTTAGCCGCGTCGGTTGGAGGCTATATGGCAAGAGGATTTGTAGAAAAATATAAAAGAAAATCCCTGCTGGCCGCGCTTTTGTTCGTTTTCCAGGGCCGGGTCAAATATGTGACCATATTGCTGCTGGTAGTGGCGGGCTCGCTTCCATTCGTTTTCACCAGCGAAACTTTCGGGAGGATGCTTGATATGCCCCCGGTAGTCGCCGTGATCAGGGCGCTTCATTTGAACGGGATCGTTTCCGCAATGAACCTGAATCCTAAGTACTCCAGCGAATTCGTAAAGAACGTCATGGATAAAGCCGCGGCGGACAGCGCGCAGAGTTCTTACTGGAACAGGCTTATGGGCGCGGTGAATTCAGCCCTCCCGTGCGGAGCGTCCGGTTGCAGCGATGTCTCCTCCATGGCGATGATAAAAGGAGGCGAGGACCTTTACAACGAACCCGCTAAAAAGCACCCCGCACCCGGCGAGGTGACCGGCGTCGTAAGCCCCGAAGAGAAGGCCCGCGGAGAGGGCGCGAATACCGTCGACCTGGAAGGCATCCTGGGCGGCGGGGCCGGCGGCGGCTCCGGGCTTTACGGCGATGTGATGGGACAGAATCTGGCGGAGCGTTATTCCCACGGCGACGGCGCCGGCCCTTACGTCGACAGGTCTATAATTTCAAACCTCGGCAGAGTGGGGGACCGCCAGGTCAGCATATACAACAACGCGATGCATCAGACAGTCGGCATGATCCCCGTGCCTGGCCGCGCTCAGAAAGTGCCCGCCGCGATGCATGGCCGCGCGTCTAGCTTTTCCTGGAAGAATGTCGGCTACAAGACCAAGAGCGACACCGTGGATAAAAAGATAGGAAGCAAGAGGCCCATGTTCCAGCTGGCCCAGACTTATTCCGTGAACGGCGCCGTTCTCGAATCCAGGAATTCCGCCTATGAGTACCAGGCCGCATATGAAGGTTCCACTTTTGACGGCAACAATATCAATAACGATATTATCCAGACGCAGGCGGACTCAGGCTCTCCCATTGCTCCGTCGGCTTTCGTGGACCCTGAAAAGATCTCCACCCCCGATGGTCAAATTTCCGACATGGTAACAGTGCCCACCGCCGTTCCCCCGGCCGATGTCAGTCCCTGGCAGGGAATGCCGCAGAAGGCGATGTCTCTTATACTTAAGTCCGCGGCGCTGTCTATCGTCGGAGCTCTGCTCGTGTCGACAGGCCAGGCGCTGATGTGCTGCCCCTACACTTTCGCGGCCGGACTTGCGATGTATATCGCCGGCATCATAGTCTGCATCGCCGCTCTGATGATGGCGATAGCGGCTATTATGATAGGCATCGCGCTTATGACCACTTTTGGCCAGGTAATGCTTGGAAGCATTTACACCATCGGCGGCGGCTTTGCCGCGGCGGCGGCGATCATGGCGATGACCGGAATCGCGGGGATAGTCGGAGTCCTATGGCTCGCCGGCATCGCTTCTATAATAGGAGCGCTCGGTATGATGGCGGCCCGTTAAAGCCGGGATCGGCTCCTTCCCGGCGCGGGGAACCGGATGCCGCGGGCTGAGGTATGAATAGGCGGAAGGCTGATGGATCGAAAAATGCCGTACCTGATGACCTTTTGTTTTGACCTGATAACCTCTCTCCCTAATAACATATATCTGATGCGGAGCCGCCGGGTTTTCGGACAGGCTGAACAGCCCGGCGCGGGGCCATTAGACCTATACGCGGGTGGGCCGATTGACACTTGGAACCCCGGAGAATATTAGGTAAAGTATATCAGGGATAATTGTTCCGTATCGCAGATTTTACCAATGAGCGCGGCAGGAATTAAACGCCGGCGCTCGAGGACATGAAGGTGCCGTATAAGGGCCGGTGCTTGCGCGGATCTCGCGGCAGGCGCCGCGTCCGTCGGGCGGTCAGGAAAAGGAACAGCGGAGCGGTGTGAGTCCCGCACGCATATCTATTCAGGAGGCGTTTATGAACTACTATAACGAAGACGAAAAGCGCGACGAAGGAGGGCCTGTCATGGGCAACTCCGGAGCCGCTTTTAAAAAGACCTCCCCGTTCGGCAAGACTCCCTCTTTCTCCAGGGCGGCGGGCAGCATCAAAGACAGGCTTAAGAACCTTTCTAAAAAGGACTTGGCTTTTGTCGCCGTTGGTATGGGCGTGCTGATAACGGCCCCCGTAGCCGAATATATGATGTCCAAACCGACCGGCGCAGACCAGCTTAAACCGGGCTTCGGCTATCGCTCCGACGCGGTCGGAAGCGGAGCCGGCTCGCTTTACGAACCCGGCATCAACGCCTTGAGCCAGGGATCCCCGGACGGTTCAGGCGAGGTCATCACGCCTTTAAGTTCCAGGGACCCCGCTTCGCTGATCCTCGGCTCGCAGCCCTCGCAGCCTCCGGCCGCGCCTCAGGTCAGCTTTCCGCCCAAGACGGACTTCCGCGATTCGATGAAGGATTCCGCCCGCGCGGCCTTTTCCGAGGCCTCTAAAGCGGCCGGCGTGCCTACCGTCATCCCCAGAATGCAGGCCTCCCTCAGAGGGCTCAGCTCTTTCGGCGGCGACGGTACAAGGACGACCGGCTCTTTCAGCGACAACAAGATACTCGGCAACGCCAGGAACGCGTCGGGCAAGTCGGCCAAAAGCTCCATGGTCGGTCCTGTGGCCCCGGCCGAATACAAAGGCGTGGCCTCCAACTCGCCGAACAGCGCCAGCAGAGGCGCTTTTGAAAAATTGCGCGGCCAGGCGTCCGCGGCCGCCGGTAACTTTAACGGCGACAGCGCCGTACGCTCGCTGGATAAGGCGGCCGCCGACTCGGTTGATATAGGCAGAGGTACGGGCGGTTTAGGCGAAGGCGGCGTAGGCGATGCGTATCGTGCCCCTTCGGGCTCTAGTATCCGCGACAGCAAGAGCGGCAGCGACAAAGAAAGTCTGGAACAGAAACTTGCCGAAAATGCCGCGATGGAAGCGCAGAAGTGGGAGTTTTATAAGAAATACGAGATCCCTAAGAAAATAATCGAGGCGGTACTCGGCGGCTTCACCAGCGCGCTCACTGATTTCGTAAAGGGCACGACCGAAGACGCTTTGGGCCTGACCCCGGGCCCCGCGCCTAAATGCTGGGTTCCGATAGCCTGTATGACGGGTGACTGCTCGAAATATATAGATGAAGCAGTGGCGGCTCATGTGAGCCCTGTCGCTAAATATGTGTGCGAATACGCAGGCGCCACTGCCGTCAATAATAAAGTGGGCAAAGATTCCGCTTCCACCATACAGGAATTCTGTCTGTGCGGAAAGGGAGGGTCTCCGACCTACGGCGGGTCCGGCTCATCGTCCGGCGGGCCCGGTGCGCAGCCCGCGCCCGGCGGGAACGGCACGCAGCCTTCTCCCGCGCCCGGCGGGAACGGCACGCAGCCTTCTCCTGCGCCCGGCGGGAACGGCACGCAGCCTTCCGCCGCGCCTGCGTCCGAGGGAGCAGCCAACTTTAAGGATTATGACGGCATACTGCAGGATATAGTGGACAGGACCGCCGAGACCGAAGCCAACCCGTCCAAGGCCGGGGAGAACGCCAAAAGCGTGGCAGGCGGTTTTCAAAACCTTAGCTCCAAGTTCAACGGTCCGGTCAATTCTGTCCTGCTCAATGCCCGCAATGAAGCCGATAGCGAACTTGGCAGCTATCTGGGAAAGATAAACTCCGCGCAGGGCAAGTTTAACGAAACTAAATCAAAATATGATACGTTCGTTTCGCAGGTGGCCGCGCTGGAGAAGGACCTTAACGCTCCGGGCTCCAAGGTGCGCATGAAGCACATTGATAAAAGCGTCGGCGTCGAAGGCATGCTCGACCAGGGAACAAAATCCAAAATACTTGATGTCGTAAAGCAATGGAAAGATAACGGCCCGGTATACTTTGCCAGCGCCGAGGGGAATCTTGAAGGCCAGCGCAAATGGCACGGGGCGTATTCCGCGCAGCTCCAGCTTGTGCGCAAGAACATGGAGGCCATGCATACTACCCAGACTTCTATAGACGGCGCGGTCTCTTCCATAAGCGGCGGCGACGGCACCCCCATCGAGAAGCTGCAGAAGATGACTGGCAGGCTGCAGGGTGTAACAAGTCCCCAGCAGATCTCGGGCCCGGACACCGCTCCGGCGGGCGATAAGGTGATAGCCAAATCTTCCCGCGCAGGCGACACGCTTTCCGGCGCCGGCGGCGATAGCGGCGACGTGCCGCTGAAAAAATCCGCTTCCCAGCTGCGCGCGCTCGATTGGGATACGCTCTGGCAGCAGTCGCATAAATTCGACAACTCAAAAGCCGTCAGCGCCGAAAAGGCCTCCTGGGGCAAATGGCAGCAGGCGGTAGAGCCCGGCAATGAGGCGGGCGAGGCGGGTCTGGACAGTTTCATCGTCAACCAGCAGCGCAGCAACGAGATAAGGGACGGAGTAAAGAGCATGGCTCCCAACTTCCCGCAGATCGAGAACGATCTCGCCCGCACCGAAGCCCTTATGACGGCTACCAAGAACGCCGCGATAGGCTACGGCGTAAGCGAATCCTACTTCGGCCCCGGATCGGGCACGCAGCCCGACAATCAGCCCGGGAACCAGCCTGGCGTGCAGCCGGCTCCCGGCTCCTCGGATTCCGCGCTGGCTTCCAGAAAAACCGCTCTTATTGCGAACGCGCGCCTGACCGGCAGCGAGTATGGCGCCGCCACCGCCGTGCGCAGGAACCTCGGCAACGGGACGAACGCGCAGTACGCCAAGGCCGATTATAAGAACATGACGACCAGTAAGACGGAAATAGACCGTCTTGTGAGCGAAATGTCTCCGGCTAACGTCAAGCCCACAAAAGCGAAACTTGACGAGCTGCAGCTGCATTTGAACAATTATAATGCGGCCTACAAAGACTTCCAGACTCACGCCAAAGCGTCCGGCAGCACGGTAGCGGCTATGCCCCAGCCCCAGATCATCATCAACAATAATGTGCAGGGCGGGAACGCCACCGCCATATCCGGCGCCAGCGCCGATGCAACCGTGCACAACCAGCCGAGCACGAACATACATAACACCACCAATAATGCCATCGTGCATCAGGCCCCGGCCGCTCTGCCTAAGCCCGCGCCGTCTTCTTTCATACTCGGCGCCTATACGATGTCGACCGCTAATAACAGCGGCGATACCGTGGTTTACAGATCAGAAAGGGGCATGACCGCGCCGGTCCCTTTCCTGACCGTGACGTGCACCCGTAAGGACAGCAACACCTTCGCGGTGACTTCCGCCGTCAAGGACTATATAGCTTACACTAAGGCCACCTCGGAATATAACCGCGCCAGCTGCAAATAGAACGCGCAGCGCGGCTGAACGCCCTCTCACCCGGAAGCAAGTGAGGGGGCGTTTTATTATTTATTTACCAATTGCAAAAATCATATAATATATCTATCGGATCCTGCGGATAAAAAAGGTTTCAATATTGGAAACAGAATTAACCTGAAAACTTCAGTTGAAGTTTTCCGCCCGCATAGCCCCGCTCTTTTGGGTCATGAGCAATTGCTGATGTGCCGAGCTTATGCTAATCGGCGATAGTTACGTTCCCAAAAGGGCGGGGCATAGCGGGCGCTCTTCGGGAGGCATGCGCCTCGTCGGGCCGGGCGCGCATAGCTCTGGGCCCTCTCCCCCAAGCCTGGGGGAGGGAATTTCTCAGTATAGTTTTGTTCCCTGATATTTTCAATGAAAACCAGGCTGAACTGAGGAATTCAGATTAAATAACAGGCGAGAGCCCGGAAGCCGGTTTTTTGGAGGATATTTAAATGCCTAAGATGAAAAGATCCGATTACCTGAAAGACACCGTGAAGCATTTTGAGATCACTAGGCATAACGTGGTTCCCTTGTTGGACGCCATGGACGATATGGCCTTCTCGGCCAGGGACCTGGCCCGCGCCGCGCGGATCTACAATATGATGCTCGCCGACAAGAACTGCTCTGTCATCCTCACCATGGCGGGATCCCTGTTCTCCGCCGGACTTAAGAAAGTGGTGGTGGACATGGTCCGGAACAACATGGTGGACGCCATCGTTTCCACCGGAGCCATTATAGTTGACCAGGACTTTTTCGAGGGCTTGGGCTTTAAGCATTATAAAGGCACCCCTTACGGCGTCGACGATAACGTCCTTCGCGAGCTGCATATCGACCGCATTTACGACACTTTTATCGACGAGGACGAACTGCGCGTCTGCGACGAAACCACCAGAAAGATAGCCGACTCCCTGGATCCCAGGCCTTATTCTTCGCGCGAATTCATAGAAGAGATGGGCAGGTATCTGTCCAAATACGGCAAGAACAGGGACTCCGTGGTGCTCGCGGCCTATGAAAAACGCGTTCCCATTTTCGTGCCCGCCTTTTCCGACTGCTCCGCCGGCTTCGGCATGGCGGCGCACCAGTGGAATAACCCGGAAAAGCATATGTCCATGGATTCAGCCAAGGATTTTCTGGAGCTGACCAGGGTGAAGATAGAGGCCAAAGACACCGGCCTCTTTATGATAGGCGGCGGCGTGCCTAAGAATTTCATCCAGGATACGGTGGTGGCGGCTGATATCCTCGGCGAAGAATGCCCCATGCACAAATACGCGGTGCAGGTGACCGTGGCCGACGTTCGCGACGGCGCGCTGTCAGGTTCCACTCTTAAGGAAGCCAGTTCCTGGGGGAAGGTCGAAACCACGCACGAACAGATGGTCTTCTCCGAAGCCACCCTCGCCATGCCTCTAATCGCAGGCTACGGCTATCACAAAGGCGCCTGGAAGAACCGGAAGGCGAAATGCTATTCCGACTTCCTGAACAAAGGGGCACAGGTAAAGGTAGAGGTATAGGTAGAGGTAAAAAGTCGGAGTTTTCTTGCTATACCTTTACCGCTACCTATACCTGGTATTTATAAAAGGAAATGACAATGAAAAAGTTCCTGCTGGCCGCGGTTTTTTGCGCCGTTTCCGGGCTTAACGCGGCCGCTTATTTTAACGGCGGGTTGTCACAGACCACCGGCCCGCACGGCTACAGCGGCGCAAATCTTGACCTGGTCATAGGTTCGGGCAACCTGGCTTTCGAGCCCTCGTTCGCGACCTATACTTCCAACGACCGGTCTATCAATGGCAAAACCTTCCGCACTTACGCCCTGCGCGGAGAATGGGAGGCGAAAAAATGCACTCTAGCCGGTTTTGCCGGAGCCACCCCGGAAGTCAACAAGTATTCCAATAAGTTCTTCGGCGGAGATATAACTTTTCCCCTGGCCTCCGGTTACCGCGGCCATTCACGCCTGGCGGGGCCGGGCGCGAGCGGCTCCGGCATCGATGTCGGAGCGGGCCTAAAGCGCACCATACACACGCAGACCATAGGGACGGTTGATAAGGATACCGGTCAGACCGAAGGTTCGGTGTTCGCGGGTGCTAAAATATTGATGCTTAACGTTTCCGCTTCCTATACGGGCTACACTTACGACGCCGGACAGGCAAGCGCGCAGAATTTCATTCCCGGCCTCAATTTCGAGCTGGCCGCAAAGCCCAGGTCAAGCGTTAACGTGAAACTGGACCTGCCGGGGCAGCCGCTGCTTACCCCGTTCGTCTCATATACTGGTACCAAATATAAAGGCGGCCTCGCCGACAGTTCCGCTTACCTGCTGGGCGCCTACATCGACCTGCGCATAGCGGCGGCGAACGTCAGCTACCAGATCTTCGACAGCGGTTCCGGCAAGGACAGCTTTCTGTCGGTCGGAGCGGGGATAAAATTCTAGAGAGCGGGGCGGCTGGACCGCTGGACAGCTAGGCAGCCAGAATGAGAATTTTAAACTGTCCAGCCGTCCAGCTTTCCAGCCGACTAGCCGCCTAGCGATCGGATAACTTATGTACGAAAATCTAGCCACCAAATACAGGCCCAGGAACCTCGGCGAGGTCATGGGGCAGGAGACCATTAAGACCACGCTAGCCAACTCCGTAAAGCTCGGCCGGCTGGCCCATGCCTACGTGTTCTACGGGCCGCGCGGCTGCGGCAAGACCACTATCGCGCGCATCCTGGCCAAGACCCTGAACTGCCGCGACGCCAAAGACGGAAAGCCGTGCGACAAGTGCGCTTCCTGCCTTGAGATCGCCGAGTCCAAATCGCTGGACGTTATAGAGATCGACGCGGCCAGCCACACCGACGTGGATAACGTGCGCAGCGTCATCATTGATAATGTCGGCCTGGCCCCTTCCCGCGACAAATATAAGATCTATATCCTGGACGAAGTGCACATGCTGTCCAAACAGTCTTTCAACGCGCTCTTAAAGACCATAGAGGAGCCGCCGGACCATGTCGTGTTCATTATGGCCACCACCGAGCAGACCAAGGTGCCGGTCACGATACTTTCCCGCTCGCAGTGCTTCCGTTTCCGTCCCATCCCCGAGAACCTTATCGCCGAGCGGCTGCGCGAAGTTGTTACCGGAGAAAAGCTTAAAGTTTCCGACGAGGCGCTGGCCGTTATCGCAGGTTCGGCCGGCGGGGCCATGCGCGACGCGCTTACGCTCCTTGACCGCGCCGCTTCTTTCGGCAAGGGCTCGGTGGAGCTCGAAGTCCTTAATGAACTGCTTGGACACGCCAGCCCGGACCTGATAAAGGACGTGGCGCTCGCCCTGACCAGAAGGGATGCGGCGGCGCTTTACGCCGGTTTCGAGAAGATCTCGCGCGAAGGCTACGATCCGATAACCATACTGCGCGATTTGCGCAACACCCTGTCCGAGACCTTCCTGAACCTTCAGGGCTTCTCTAAGGTTCCCACGCCGCTCTCTGCGGCGCTGGACAAGGGCTGCTCCCCTATGACGCTGGCCCGGCTGTCCCGGAAACTGAACGCCGTTATAGACGAAGTTAAATTCTCGGATTCGCCGGCTCTGGCCTCCGAGATAGCGCTTTTTACCCTGGTGGAAACTCCCCAGGATCTTGAGTCCCTCGTCAAAAGGCTTGAGAATTTGGAAAGCCGTCTCGCTTCCGGAGCGCCCGCGCCGGATGCCTCCCGGACCCCGCCTAATTTCCCGGATGGCCAAAAAAAAAATGAAAAATCAGAGCTGACGCCGCACCCCGCCCCGACTGCGCGGGCGGGAGCCGCGGAAAAAGCGGTTCCAGCCGAACGTCCCGACGCCGTGGCGGCCCCGACGCCGTCCGCTCCTCAAGCTCCGCTGCCGGCGTCCTCCGGCCTTCCTTCTTCCGCGTTGTGGAAGCGTCTTCTCGGCGGCATTTCCGTTTCCAGACCGCTCCTTTATAATACCCTGCTTTCGGTAAAGGTGGTTTTTGAACGCGAGGGGGCGTGGAAACTTTCTTCCTCCAACGAATTTGAAGCCGGCATTATAGGGAAAGCTCATAAGGAACTCGAGGACAACCTTGAGCGCCTGGCCGGAAGCAGGATAAGCCTGACGGTGGAGCACCAGTCGGCCGCGGCGGCGCCAAAGGCCGAAGAGGAAGACGCCGCCCAGGTCCTAGAATCGCCCGAAGTTCTGGAGACCGGCGATGACGATGATATTCCGGGTCCGGCTTTTTCCGAAGCGCGGCCGCAGCCCGGTAAACAGACCGCAAATCCGGGTCCGGACCTGTCGCACCGCAAGGCCGCTATCGGGGGACATGTCTCCGGCGGCGCCGCTCACGGCGCGCCTGCCGCCGGGGACGCCGTAAGACCGGTTCATGACGAAGGGAAATTTGAAAATATGGAGACCATGATCTCGGCCGAAGATGATCCGGAACTTAAACATCTCAACAAGGTCTTCCACGGCCACATAAGCCGCATAAAAAAACTTAAATGAAAGCTTTAGATAAGATCACCGCTCTTTTCAGACGGTTCCCGGGCGTGGGACCTAAGCAGGCGGAACGTTTCGCCCTGCATGTGATAAAGGCGACCGATGCCCAGGTAGAAGAACTGATAAACGCTTTGCGTGCCGTTAAAAGCTCGGTCGGCTACTGCCGCGAATGTTCCAATTACGCCGAAGAAGAGCTCTGCTCTATCTGCGCCGATCCTTCCAGGAACCGGACCGTCATCTGCGTGGTGTCGCAGCCTCATGATGTAGCGGCTATCGAAAAAACCGGGACCTTTAACGGAACTTATCACGTTCTGCACGGCGTCATCTCCCCGATGGACGGCATAAATTCCGAAGGCCTGAGGATCAAGGAACTTATAGAACGCGTGCGCAATGCGAAAGGCACCGTAACAGAACTTATCATCGCCACCAATCCCGATACGGAAGGGGAAACCACGGCTATCTATCTCACCCGGCTTTTAAAAGACCATGTGTCCGGTATAACGCGCATAGCCTACGGCGTGCCGTTGGGCGGCGATATCAATTACATGGACGAAGTAACCCTTGGGTACGCCATGAAAGGAAGGACGAAAATATAACGACAGTGGCCAGATATTTTTTTACTGGCCACTAGCCGCTGACCACTAACCGCTGTGTTTTTGTTATTATATTCTTTATGAAACGTATTAAAAGCGTGGTGCTGTTCTACAATTCTAAAAGGAAGAAAGCCCTGACTTTCGTGAAATTCCTGGAGCACAGCCTTGAAACCCGGGGTGTCAGGATCTGCAAGGTGTGCGTCAATGAAGGGGGCAGCGGCTTCGGGAAGGTGGATGTCGGTATCACGGTAGGCGGCGACGGTACGGTGCTCTACGCGGCCCGCCATGTCATTAAGTCCGGCATCCCGGTTCTGGGGATCAACGCCGGCGGACTCGGCTTCCTGAGCGGCATAGAGCGGTCCGGCTTCGAGAAATGCCTGGACGTTTTTCTGAGCAACGGTTTTAAAAGAACAAAACGACAGCTGCTGTCGGTGGAAGTTTTCCGGCACGGGAAAAGGATCCTGGGGCCCTATCCCGCTCTGAACGATTGCGTGATCCGCAGCACGGAGGCCCGCGCCTTCGCGCTTCGCGCGTACTTCGGCCGGCAGTTCTTGAGCGAGTATTTCGGCGACGGGCTTATAATCTCGACCCCGACCGGCTCCACGGCCTATAACCTGGCCGCCCTCGGTCCGATCGTGATGCCGGAAGTGGAGGTTTTTCTTCTTTCTCCGGTCTGTCCGCATTCTTTGACGCACCGTCCGATAGTGCTGTCCTCCCGGGAGGACATAACTATAACCGTCGGCAGCCGTCCCGGACACCCGCAAAACGTTTCGCTTTCGCTGGATGGTCAGGAAAATTCCGTCCTGCAGGCCTCCGATAAAATAGTCATACGCAAGTATCCGAAGAACTTCGAAATGCTCGTGCCGCACGATTTCTCGCACTTCGATATCCTGCGCAAAAAACTGAGGTGGGGTGAACGGTAGAAAACGGAAGAGAAGTGTTATCACACGAAGCCACGAAGGCACGAAGAAGAAAAGAGGGGAAGGGATTACATGGATAGACAGGATGGACAGGATGGACAGGATCTGATATTTGAATTTTCATCCTGTATATCCTGTTCATCCATGAATATTTAAATTTTGTCGCTTTTAATTTAAATACCGGATCAAACACAAAGTACACGAAGTCCGGAACAGATAAGGACACAAAGCTTTTCTGGTATTAACTTTGTGAACTTTCTGTATAATAAACTTTGCGACCTTTGTGGTTAAATAGGGAAAACTTTGCGGTTTCGTGGCGCTGTGTGAGAAATATTTCTGATGCTGAAAAAACTTGAGATAAAAGATTTCGCCATCATTGACCGGCTCGGCCTTGAGTTCGGGCCCGGCCTGAATGTCTTCACTGGCGAGACCGGCGCAGGCAAATCCATAATAGTGGAAGCCATAGGCTTCCTGCTGGGCGAGCGCGCCAGTTCCGAACTGGTCAGGACCGGCGCCGCACAGGCGGAAGTCACTGGAGTTTTCAGCTCTTCCGCCCTGCCAAAGACGTTCCTGGCCGTCAATGGGATAAAAGGGCCCGAGTTTTCCGTGCGCCGGCAGCTTGACGCGGGAGGGAAGACCAAAGGCTTTTTCGAGGGCCGGCCGGTCACGGCGGCTTTCCTGTCCGGGCTCGGGGACGCGCTCGTTGATTTCCACGGTCAGAACGAGCACCAGAGCCTTATGCGCCCCGAAGTGCAGCTGGCACTGCTGGACCGCTACGGGCGGCTTGAAAAAGAGGCAGCGGCATACTACGAGGTCTTTGAAAAGCGCCGCAAGCTGCTGGAGCGGGTCAACGCCGTCTCGCTTTCCGAGGACGAGCGAGCCCGCCTTGTCGAACTCTACAGGTTCCAGCTAAAGGAGATAGAGGCGGCCGGTCTGAAGGAGGGGGAGGAAGGCGAACTCCAGCTCCTTTATCCCCGCCTCAAGAACGCCCAGAAACTTTTCACGCTCTCGAATCAGGCTTATGAACTGCTTTCGGACGGCGAGGCCCCGGCGCTGGCCGGGATCGAAAAAGCCCTTAAAGACCTGGAAGCGCTTTCCGAGCTTGACGGCGCGGCCGCCCCCATGAGGGAGAGTCTCTCCCAGGCCGTAATCGTTCTGAAAGATATAGAGGACAGTCTCTCCCGGTATTCAAAAAGCCTTGATACGGACCCGGCCGGCCTGGACGCCCTTCTTTCCCGTCTCGACAAGATCTCGGTCCTTAAGAAAAAATACGGCCCCGAAGTCTCTGATGTGCTGAAAAAGGCCGACGAGTTAAGAGAGCGGATAAACGGTCTCGAAAACTCCACGCTGGATAAAAAAGAGCTGGCGGCCGGGCTGGAAAGGACCGAAGGCCGGCTGAACGAACTGGGCTCGGCGCTGCATTCCAGACGCGCCGCCTCGGCAAAAAAATTATCGGCCGCGATACTTGCCGAGATCTCCGGGCTCGGCTTTAAAGAGGTCAGATTTTCCGCGGCTGTTGAAACCGAGGAAGGGCGCTTTACCGCGTCCGGCATGGACTCCGTGGAATTCATGTTCTCGGCCAATCCCGGCTATCCCCTGAAGCCGCTGAAATTGACGGCTTCGGGCGGCGAGATGTCCCGCGTTATGCTGGGGGTAAAGACGGCGCTGGCCGGCACCGACCATATCCCGGTGCTGGTGTTCGACGAAGTGGATACCGGCGTAGGCAGCACCGTGGCGCGTCTGCTTGGGGAAAAGCTCGCCGCTTTATCGGCCGAGAAACAGCTCTTCTGCATCACCCACATGCCGCAGATAGCGGCTTTCGCCGGCGCCCACTATTATGTGGAGAAGAACGTGAAGAACGGCGTGTCCGCGATAAAGGTCTCAAAACTGGACGCGGAAGCGGAGGTCTTCGAGATCGCACGCATGCTGGGCGGAAAAGCAAAGTCCTCCGACCTCGGCCTGAAGCACGCCAGAGAACTGATCAAAGAATCCCGCCGATAGCCTCAGCCGTTCCGGATCTCACCCGCCGCATACGATCATAGCGCCTTATAGTTGTGGCTTTCGGCAGCTTATTTATAGATATAACGCATTTGCGCCAGAAGCTCGGGGAAGCGGGAAGTCTGATCTGTACTGTAAGAAATTGCGGTTATAAATTCTTAAGCCAAGAGAAAGCCGTTCCACATTAGCCCGCAAACCGAAAGGGCGGGGCCCGCCCCGGGTATTTTCGTGTACGGCCCGCCGGCTAAAGCCTCAGCTGTCCCCGGCTTTCACCCAGAGGACCGAGCGTTTCCGCGCCCCTCCCGGTCTTATTTTATTTTTTTGCGGTTAATTGTGTACAATCTACATGTGTATTTCCAGGCATTTATGGAGAATATCCGTATGGAAGCGCTTAAATCTTTGGCTAAACCTTTTCGCAGGAATGATCGCGGCATGACCGCGAAAGGCGCAGCGTTCCGTTTTATTTTTTCCCAGGTTCGTCTTGCGGCAGTCCTTCTGCCTCTCGCTGCCGCCGGCTTATACGCCGAGAATCTTAGTTTTACCGAGTTCGGCGTAGCGGGCGATCTTACGGTTCTGGGACAGGTCGGGGCTAACGGCGGGACCAGCGAGCCTAATGTTAAAATAAAGGGTTTCACGGTATTCGGCTCCACACAAAGCGCTTACATCGGAATAGTTCCGGGCAACGGCAATGTGGTCATAAACGGCGCTGTCTCCGTTTCCTCCGGCGCGTACTTCGCCAGCACGTCCACTTTCCACAGCGCCCGCGCGATATATATAAACGACGGAATTGCGGGGCAGGTATTAGTAAAGACCGCAGGGGGATATTTGGACTGGAAGGACGGCTCCGCTCTCACCGGGGTTTCGGACTGGACGGCGTTCCCGTTCGCGGCGGGATTTTCTGATCTTGGCGGCGGCTGGCAGGCCGTTCAATACAGGAAAATAGGGGATATCGTATACCTGCGCGGGGCTATAGCTAAAATTTCGTCATTTGCCGTCGGAGACGTTCTTGGGACCCTGCCGCCCGGCTTCAGGCCGCCGGCTCCCGTCAGCTTCGCTTGTCTCGCTCCCGGCGGAACCGCGGGCATCAACGTTATAGCCGACTCTGCCGGACAAATATCCGTCGCGGACACGATAATAGGCCACTCGGCGCCGGAACGCACCAGAGCGGACCTGTCCGTGGTTCAGTTTTCGGTGACGCCGTAACCGATCATGCGATGATCTGTGCGGATCAAGATCCTGAATAAAAGAGACTTAACATGGATATACAGGATTGACAGGATACAGACTTGAAACATAAATAGACCGCGGAATTCATATCTTTGAATTTTTATCCGATATATCCATCTTTGTGGTTTTGTGCTGTAAATATTTCGTGGCGTTAGTTTAAATTTTCAGATTTGCTATTATTATATCCGGCCGAACCCGCGGCCGTCGAACAGGCTGAAACTTCACCTAAGGACGCAATTTTATGAACAGAGTACGCTTCGCTCCCTCACCCACCGGACACCTTCATATCGGCGGCGCCCGGACCGCCCTTTTTAACTATCTCTTCGCCAAAAAATACTCCGGCACGTTTATCCTCCGCATAGAGGACACGGACGAGCTGCGCTCCACCGGGGAGTCGGTGAAGTCCATCTATGAAAGCATGAAATGGCTGGGCCTTAACTGGGACGAGGGCGCGATGCCCGACGGCTCGGAGAAAGGCTCCTTCGGTCCGTACGTTCAGAGCGCGCGCGAAGCCGCCGGCATCTATAGAAAGTACGCCGACGAACTGCTTAAGAGCGGCAAAGCATACGAGTGTTATTGCACTCCAGCCGAGCTGGATGAAACGCGCAAGAAAGCCCTCCTTGAAAAGCGGCTGCCGAAGTACGATGGCCGTTGCCGGAACCTTGACGAGAAAACAAAGGAAGTTTTAAAGGATTTGGGCCGAAAGCCGGTCATCCGCTTCAAGATGCCGGACGACGGGACCACCGGCTGGGACGACCTGATCCATAAGGACGTTAAATTCGACAACAAGCTGCTTTACGACTTCATAATGATGAAAGCGTCCGGCTATCCCACTTACAATTTCGCCTGTGTCATAGACGACCATCTGATGGAGATCTCCCATATTATCAGGGGGGACGACCATATCTCCAATACTCCGCTGCAGTTGAACCTTTATCAGGCGCTGGGCTGGAAGGCGCCGGAGCTCGCGCACCTTTCTATGATCCTCGGCCCCGACGGCACCCGTCTCTCCAAGCGGCACGGCGCCACCAGCGTCGGCGAGTACCGCACACAGGGCTACCTGCCCCAGACCATGAAGAACTATCTGGCGCTGCTTGGCTGGGCCACGCCGGACAGCCAGCAGATCTTTAAAGAGGGGGAACTTGAGGAAAAATTCGACCTTAAAGGCTGCCAGAAGAGCCCGGCGATCTTCGATCCCGTTAAATTGAACTGGATGAACGGCGAATATCTCCGCCAGCTCTCCAAAGAAAAACTGCTCGAAGTGGCGATGCCCGTTCTCAAAGAGGCAGGCCTGCCCGTGGAAAAAAGCCCGGTCCCTATCGCCGATATAGTGTGGCTGGAGCAGGAGAAATACAAGCTGCTGGGCGATATTCCGGCCAGGATAGAAATTTTCTTCGGCGACGTCAAATACGACCCGGCCGCGGTGGAGAAGACCTTTAAAGCTCCCGAGGTGAAAAAGATACTCGAGGGGATAAAAGGGGCCTACGCATCCCTGGACCAGTTCAAGGAAGCCGAGATCGAGGCCGCCACCCGCGCTTTCGCGAAAGCCAACGCTTTTAAGGCCGGGCAGGTCTTCCACCCGGTGAGAGTGGCCGTTTCAGGCCGCACCGACGGCCCGACCCTGTTCAGGATGATAGAATACCTGGGCCGGGACGAGATCCTCAAGCGCCTCTCTGACGCCGCAACCCTTATATGCCACTAAATCCTCAGTCGCCTGAGGATTTAGGAGTGATAAGTGGTAAGTTGTAAGTACTAAGTGTCCGAAAGATCACGTAAGGCCAAGGTTTTGTCAGGACGTTTTTCATCGTTCAGGTGAAGCCTTTTACGTCTCCCCGGCGAAAGCCGGGGTCCAGCGTCATCGATATCCCTGGATTCCGGCTTTCGCCGGAATGACGACTTGGTCTTACGTGAGCTTTTGGGTAAGTGGAAGCCCGCTTAATCCCTGCCCCATCCCCCGTAACAATTTAGCCACATCTTTGTATTAATTCCTCCATACCTTGTTTGTAGAATATTTACATGAAATACTGGTTCTACTCTGAAGGAAACATCCTGGGCCCCTACGCCCCGTCGGAGCTTTTGTCTCTGCCGGCCTTCAGCGAGGGGAGCCTTGTATGCGCCGAGACCTCCACGGGGGATAACCCCGGCGACTGGAAGGCTGCCGAAGGAGTGGCCGAGATAGCTTCCGCCATGAGCGTGGGCGTCGGAAGCGTGATCTCCTCCCAGGCGGGCGGGATCTCCGGACTCTACGAACTTGAGACCGGTCTTTCTTCCACCGGCGGCGCCTCTTTCTATGAGAATAAGGACGACCAGCTTTACGGTTATGAAAATCTTTTGAATGATATTGATAGTATCCTGGGTTCGGATAGGACCTCCGCGCCGGCGGAGGCCAAGCCCGCTCCGGATTATGAAATGATAGACCGTTTCGACGTCCGGCTTTCCAAGATACAGGAAGAACTGGAGGCGGCCCGCTGGGAAAAGAATCTGCTGATGGAGAAGATAAGGGGCAAGGAAGAGGAGGAGCGCAAGAGCAGGGAGCGCATAGCGGAGCTTGAGGAAAAACTGAAAGGGGCGCTCGACAGGACGCCGCGCCCGGAAAATGAGATCCCACAGGTACAGCGCCTGCCGGAACCGGCCCCTAAGACGGATACGTTTAAAAAGATGGAAGAGCTGCGCAAGGAAGATCTTGCAGAGCGCTCCGGACCTGTGGCTACGCCGGCGGCGCAGCCTATCGGAGAAAGCAAGGTGCTTAAGAGCATCCGGCCCAGCCAGAAGATCACGCCTGACCGGATCTTTACCGCGGGAGCGGCCTTGCCTCAGGCAGATTCTTTCCAAGGTGAGAATTCAGCGGAGAAAAAAGAGGAAATTGACAATAGCGCCCTTACAAGCCGTAAGTTCAAAAGTCTGGGCCGCAGCCAATCTTCCCTTAGACCTTTAAGCGGCGAAGAGCATAAAGGTAACGCCCCCGGGGGCGTGGTTTTTTCCGCTCAGACCAACGCCGCGCCCAAAGAGACCTTGCGGCCGCAGCTCCAACAGCCGGCTCCAGTTCAGTTCGCCCAGCCTAATTCGCAGCAGTCCGCGCCGCAGACCGAACCGCGGAATAACTGGCAGGCCCAGCCTGCGTCCGCCCAGTCTGTCCAACCGAACCCGCAACAGGCCGCGCCGCAGGCGGCGCAGCCTCAGAACGCGTGGCAGCCCCAGCCGGCTCCCGTCCAGTTCACCCAGCCTTATCCTCAGCAGCCCGCGCCGCAGGCGGCGCAGCCTCAGAACGCATGGCAGCCCCAGCCGGCTCCCGTCCAGTTCGCTCAGCCTTATCCTCAGCAGCCCGCGCCACAGGCGGCGCAGCCTCAGAACGCGTGGCAGCCCCAGCCGGCTCCCGTCCAGTTCGCTCAGCCTTATCCTCAGCAGCCCGCGCCGCAGGCGGCGCAGCCTCAGAACGCGTGGCAGCCCCAGCCGGCTCCCGTCCAGTTCACGCAGCCTTACCCGCAGCAACCCGCGCCGCAGGCGGCGCAGCCTCAGAACGCATGGCAACCCCAGCCGGCTCCCGCTCAGTTCACCCAGCCTTACCAGCAGCAACCCGCGCCGCAGGCGGCGCAGCCGCAGAACACATGGCAACCCCAGCCTACGACAACGCAGCCTGTTCAGCAGTATGCCTGGCAGCCCGCGCCTCAGTCACAGTCCTCCCGCCCGCAGAATTCCTGGCTGGATCCGGCTTCTCCTGCACAGGCAGCAGTTGCTCCGGCGCCTGTTGCGAAAACGGAACCCAAACCCGCCGCGCAAGCGGCGCCAGCCGTTCAGAATAAGACCGAGCGTATAGCTGTTCCGGCCCAGAAGCAGAAAGAGGAAGTTAAAAAGAACATTCAGCCGTCGCGGAAAGGGCGCGGAAAAATGGCGTTCATCGCCACGCTGATACTCTTCGGCGCGGTGGCCGCCGGCGGCCTCGGCTATTTCTTTTTCGGCGAGGGAGTAAGTCTTTCCGAATTATCCCTGCTTAACTTCAGCGGCGGAGGCAAATCTAAAAAAGCGTCCTTCTCAACACAGATCGAACCTAAGGCGGATAAGGCTCAGCCCGAACCCGAAGCGGCGGAAGATGCCCAGGCGCCCGTTCCGCCCGATCAAAAAAATCAGACAGAGGCCCAGCCGGATGCCTCAGGTCCGGTCAAAACCGCAGGTGAAACCGCCACCGTACCGGTCAAACCGTCAGTCGAGGCCGCCGCTAATGAAAACACCCGCAAGGCTATAGAGACGGTCAAGAACTATAAACTCTCCGGCGGACGCGGCAGCGTGGCCAGCTGGTTCGCTAATTCCTTCCTCTCCAATTCCTCCACCGGTTTCAATGAGGAATGGTCCGCCCCCATCCTGCACGGGGATATTTTCGTGGTCCAGTACCGGCTGCTCAGGCCCAAACAGGACCCTCTGATCTATCAATTCGAGGTGGACGTGGCTAAGGGAATTATAGTGCGCGGCATCAACAACAGCTCCATAGAGCTGCTGGATTTCGCCTCCAAAACAACGGCCAAGGCCGCGCCGGCTCCGAAGCGCAAGGTGCGCAAAACCGCGCAGAAGACCGGAAAATCGCGGGGAATACCGATCCTGCCGCTGCCTGACGAACCGGCCGTAAAGCGCGCGCAGGAAGATCCCACCGGTTTTGAGACGGCCACTCCCGAAGGCAACGAGAAAGTGAAATACATCGTCGCGCAGGAATCGGATGAGGAGCTGTTCTAGCCCCGCCCCGGCGATTTAAATCGGTTCCGTCCGGAAATCGTTTCTCTCGTGTTGCCCGCCGAAACTGCGCCCTTGATAACAATATTAAAAATGGTAGAATAATCCTGTTGCCGTCATAGTGCGCGGATGAGGTATCAGCGGAAATTTAAGCGGTTTGCGATGCTGATGGCGGAAGGCTTAAAGCTGAAGTGAGATAAATGAGTCCATCGGCCGGATCTTATCGCTTCAGCTTTAAGTTTTCAGCCTGTTTTATTTCAGTTTCAACCAGGAGTTTTTATTATGGTCACAATGAGCGAGCTTTTCATAATGATGCACGAGAAAAACGCGTCCGACATCCACCTTACGGCGGGCGCGTCCCCCATGCTCCGCATCGATGGCGAACTGGTGCCCACTCCTTTTGAAAAACTTACTCCAGAGATGTGCCAGACCCTGGTTTTCTCGCTGATGACGGACGCGCAGCGCCAGCGTTTCGAAGCCACCAATGAACTAGACTTCGCGTTCGGCATCAAGGGCATGGGCCGCCTCAGGATGAACGCTTACCGCCAGCGCGGCGTGGTCGGCTCCGCTATCCGTTCCATTCCCAGCAAGTATAAAACTTTCGAAGAACTGAACCTGCCTCCTGTAGTCTATGAACTGATGAAGCTGACCAAGGGCCTTATCCTGATCACGGGACCCACCGGCTCCGGTAAATCCACCACTTTGGCTTCGATGATAGACTATCTTAACGAGAACAGGAATTATCACATCATCACCATCGAAGACCCTATAGAATACGTGCACACGCACAAGAAGAGCATCGTCAATCAGCGCGAAGTGGGCTCCGACACCGAAACTTTCGGCGCGGCCCTGCGTCACGTGCTCAGGCAGGACCCCAACGTCATTCTTGTCGGCGAAATGCGCGACCTGGAGACCATAAGCGCCGCCCTCAACATAGCGGAAACCGGCCACCTGGTGTTCGCGACGCTGCATACTTCGGACGCCGCCCAGACCATCAACCGTATCATAGACGTTTTTCCGCCGCATCAGCAGGAACAGATCCGGGTGCAGCTTTCCTTCGTTCTGCAGGCCGTTTTCGCCCAGCAGCTGCTCGGCGCGGCTTCCGGTACCGGCCGCGTGCTCGCCTGCGAGGTCATGCTTGCCACAGCCGCCGTTAAAAACCTTATCCGCGAGCAGAAAGTCGAGCAGATAAACACGGTCATTCAGACAGGCGGCAAATACGGCATGGTGACCATGAACCAGGCTCTCGTGGAGCTTTACAAAAGACAGAAGATCACCTATCAGGAAGCTATAACGCGCTCCTCCGACCCCGAAGACTTGAAAAAACTGCTGCAAAAGACGCTTTCCGTATCAAGCTGAGCGGTGGGATCAAGTTATAAGGATTAAGTGGTAGGTAGTAAGTTTCAAACTCCCCGCCAAACGGTCGGCGGGTCCTCAAAAGCCGCAGCGGAGAAAATTCTTAATCCTTAGTACTTAATCCTTAATACTTAGTATTATGCAATTCGCTTATAAAGCAAAAGAATCCAGCGGCAAGCTCGTGGAAGGCCTTGTAGAGGCCGCCGACCAGAAAGCGGCGCTCGCGAGGCTGCGCGGCCAGCGGCTGACCGTGGTCGAGATAAATCAGAAAGCCAAGAGAGATAAGTTTTTCAAAGCGAAGATAAAGAATAACGACATCGTCATCTTTTCCCGCCAGCTCTCCACTCTGATCTCAGCCGGCGTGCCTATAGTACAGGGGCTTAATATCCTGGAGGCGCAGGCCGAGAGCCCCGCTTTCAAGGCCGTCGTCACCGTTCTGCGCGCGGATATCGAAGCCGGCCTTTCCATAGCCGACGCGATGCGCAAACACCCCCAGGCTTTTAACGAGCTTTACGTTTCCATGATCCGGGCCGGAGAGGTCGGCGGTATCCTCGACACTATCCTTGAAAGGCTTTCCGCCTATCTTGAGTCTTCCGAGGCCTTGAAGGCTAAAGTTAAATCGGCTATGATGTACCCGACCGTGGTCGGCGGCGTGGCTTTCTGTATAACCATTTTCCTGATACTTTTCGTCATCCCGGTCTTCAAGGGTATCTTTGCCGGATTTGGAGCCGAGCTTCCGTTCCCGACCAGGGTTCTGATCGGTCTCTCCGATCTTCTCCGCCACTACATAATCTATATTCTAATCGCCGGCGGCGCCATCGGTTGGGGTATTAAGAAATATATCCATACGGATAAAGGTCAGGAAAAGCTCGACAGGCTCTCTCTTAATCTGCCCGTGGTCGGCATCCTTCTTAAGAAGGTCGCCATAGCCAAGTTCACGCGCACTCTGGGGACGCTGATAAAATCCGGCGTGCCCATCCTGCAGGGGCTTGAAACTGTCGCCAAGACCGCCGGCAACAAGATAATCGAGAAGGCCATCTACAGCAGCCGCGATTCCATCAAAGAAGGCGGCCGGATAGCGGACCCGCTGAAGAAAGCCAATATTTTCCCGCCGATGGTCATACAGATGATAGGCGTCGGCGAAGAGACCGGCGGCCTGGACAACATGCTTAACAAGATAGCCGATTTTTACGACCAGGAAGTGGATACCGCCGTCAAAGGCTTGACCTCGATGATAGAGCCGCTGATCATGGTTATCATGGGTTTCGTCATCGGCGCCATCGTCATAGCCATGTTCATGCCGATGTTCAGCATGGGCGAGCTGGCCGGTAAAGACAGCTGATCGGCGGGAAGCCGAAAAGCGGAAGAAAGCGACTGACGTAAGAAAACATCTTACATCCAGTCGCTTTCTATTTTTCTTGTGGCGTAGCTTACAGGGCTTTTTCTTTTTTAAGGAGTTTGATCTTAGCCTTAAGGCCACCGGGCGCTGAAAAGCCTCCGAGGGATCCGTCGGATTTAATGACCCTATGGCAGGGGACTGTCGGAGCGAAGGGATTCTTTCCGAGGGCAGAACCCACAGCCCTGACGGCTCCCGGCTTTCCGATCTTTTCGGCGATCCACTTATAGCTGCGTGTTTGACCTTCCGGTATGGTCATACAGGCTTTCCAGACAGCCTGTTGGAACGCCGTATAACCCTTCATCTTTTCTTTTATCTCTTCTATCTTTTTATTTTTCATAAAATAACTCCGGGCTAATGTGCTTTGGGTATAGATCCGCAGGATAGCAAAATCGGGGTCCTGCCAGGCATGGGTCAAATCGGGCCTGCGGCCGGCCCGGCGACTTCGCGCCGGTTCCTCCTCGGCCCGATCCACCCCATGCCTGTCACCCCTTAAGTTTTTAGCTAACGCAATTGATGCTTCTCTAGCTAATATTCCGATTGAATCTTTACACTAATAATATTTACCCCGCCCTGCTCATGATACAGCGTAATGACCCGCCCGTCGGTCGCCGCCAGCCTTATCTTATAAGGTTTAGGCGTCCCAAGGAACTTCGGAGTTTAAGGGAATTCTTGCAAATGTTCCGTTTGTGCTAAAAGAAACAATTTCTTTTGGATATCGCATCAAACGACAAAGCTCAAAAATTGGCCTGATGTAGTCTTCCTTGATAGCCGCGCCAATGAGAACAGCCTTAATCTCTGCACGAATATATTTGTGTTGTGATTCTGGTCCCCAAATTAAACGAAATTCCTCTTCATGAGCCCAGTCCTTTAGTTTGTAGCGTAACAAATCATTGGGTGTTGCTGTAATAATCGAATCCAAGGAATCTAAGTACTCAATTTTATAAATTTCATTTTTATAAGGCGTAACTTCGATTTCCAAGCAAATCCCTGAATGTCCATTCCCATAATATGACCACATGGGGAGTGACCGTGGACTAGCAGAAAAACAGCAGACACGATATTTGTCGAGTTTGTTCTTAGCCTCAAGCCAGAATCGAACAGATTGTGCGAAAGGTTTTTCTGAAGTTGGGTGCTCCTGATAAATCGGTGCGGCCATGCCCAGCACCCCTTCTAATGGATCATTAAGTTCCGACGGCCTTGCGCAGTAAAGGCGCTTGGTGAGAAGCAAGTCCGTGATGTGCACGAATGGTTCGAGGTTCTTGAACTTGTATAGAATCATATTATTGCTTGGCAAATTGCTCGAATAGCTTCTGTCACTATAGAGTGTGGCCTCTGACCCAAGTATCAAAAGCACGGTGGTTTAAACTATTACTTTCACAAGTGCTATGTTAATTACGTGCTCTTTGAGATCCGCAGTACCCGATGTCTCTCTCCAACTAGCGTGATAGAGACATCTGGTAGCAATAATCCTAACATGGGGTTTTTATCAGGTAAAAATTCTAGTACTTTATCGATCGTTATAATGTGTTTGATTCGCTCCATGATTTCTTTTGCCGTATCAATATACTGAGGTTTAGCAATAATTCGTGTTTTATTTCCAAGATCAACATTTTTTATAGCAATCGTAAAAGCTTTGTAACCTTGACCTATCAAAAAATTCCTTAACGTTTCCGCTGTGTTTGCATTCTGTTCATTAAAGCGGATCCGAACGCGAATATTCATATGGTGTTCAAACTCTGATCTTTTGTTTTCAAGTGATTTGTCGATACTGTCGACCTTCTTAAGATATTCGTCTATTTTTGCTTTATCTTGAAGAGTTTGTTTTACAACGTCCGCAAGTTGGCGAGTTCTTTCTTCAGCAACTTTAATTTCATTATTCACCTTATCATTAATAAGTTGCTGTGCAGAGGCAAGTTCTTGTTCAGCAGCATTTATTCGTTCATCTATCTCAGGAAATTTTTTCTGCAATTCACTTAAATCATTTTCTATCTTGCCACGGAACTTTGCCAACTGGTGCATTTTTGTTCCTAGCTCTTGAAGCAGTGTCAGTTGTTCGCTTGTTCGAATCTTGCTTTCAACAACGAGAGTGTTTAATTCATCGCGTTTTGTATCGAGCGATGAAAGCGTCTTTTCTACAGGTCCCTTCGCAATAGATTCTACAGCTCGTTGAATTAGGAAATTGCCGCCGAAAACTGCTCCCAAAGAACCCAGAATGATGATTATAATAAGCCACAAAGCGTTATCATGTATCCTCTCTTCTAATTTACGATATGCCTCATCGGCGATATTCTGAACAGCCAATTCGTGATAGGAAATTTCAATGATAGCGCGAGGGTCAATTTTTTTGCTTGCTTCAGAATCTTTGGAGTTAGTAAATCCTGCAAGAATACTCAATAGTAATGAAGCTAAGGCAATTCTCTTTATCATACATGCTCCTATGAGAAAAGGGGCCCGATCTTGAATCTTAACATTTATGAACTGGCACTCCGAACCCGTTTGGATATTATGCACCAAATGAGGGGGAGGGGGCAAATTTTATAAGGTTGGCTGCGACATATAGGGTGGGGATGGATTTACCATCAGGGCGGGGGTAAATATATATTTTAGGATTTCAGGTAAGTAATAATTTGAAGAAGTGACGGCGGGTATCGGTGGAGGGGTGACAGGCATAGGGCCAATTTGTCCGAGGAGGAACCGGCGCGAAGTCGCCGGGCCGGCCGCAGGCCAATTTGGCCCTATGCCTGTCAGGACCCCGAACTTGCAACCGCCGGCATTACCGACCTAGCTAGTGTGACGGGTAATGAGTGGCGTAAGCGTCGATCAAATTCCGGATCATCTTTTGATACGGCGTATGGTACTTGTGCGCCACCCGCTTAAAAAACTCTACGCTGGACTTGCTCAATATTATCGTGACTTTAACGCCGTCCTCTTTGAAAACCAGTTCCCCTGGAGGAGGCAAAAAGTCCTTGACCACTTGCAGATGCCCGAGCGGCTCATCCATGTATCTTATTTTCTTTTTCATAAATCGCCTTACCTTTTCTCCAATATCCCGCTCCAATAATTCGAATTCTATTCTTTCTCAATGTGAAGCGGACCGTCAGGATCCCTTCCCCTGCCCGGCCAAAACAAAAGAACCGCTTTTCTTCCCTGCTATGCGCCAAATCTTCGGCGATGATGCGTTTCGGATCGGAGAAAGCGTATTGAGCAGCCCTGAAGGAGACGTCATGTTTTGACTGATTCTCCCCATCCTTTTTATCGTCCCACTCAAAATGTATCATGCCTTATATAGTATACACGATATATGGCTATTATGCCATACTAATATATGGCGATTTGAATACTAAGCGTCAAATTAGGGAGAAGACGTATGTTTTTGTAAGGTTGGCTGCGACCTTCAGGGTGGGAATGGATTTACCATCAGGGCGGGGGGTAAATATATATTTTTAGGATTAAAGGAAATTATTAATTGAAGAAGTGCCGGCGGGTATCGGCGGAGGGGTGACAGGCATGGCCGGATTTGGGCCGAGGAGGAACCGGCGCGAAGTCGCCGGGCCGGCCGCAGGCCCAAATCCGGCCATGCCTGGCAGGACCCCGAACCGGCAGCCGCCGGCATTACCTTATTATAGAGATGGACTACTCCTCATACTTCAGGAAGTCCTTGTCCCTTAGCTTCTTGTGATAAGTGATGGCGAAACGATGGACCTCGTTGCGGATCGCTTCAAGGAGAAGAAGGCCAGGGTGGTCCCGCTCCAACCGTACAGGATGCGGCTTAGAGGGCACGTAGATCTCCTCAAGCCGCTTCGCCAGAGCGATCACCGGCACCTTAAGCTTCAACTCCCTCATCGCCGCCATCGCGCTCGCCAGCTGCCCCTTACCACCGTCGATAAGCAAAAGGTCCGGCAGCGGGTCCCCGCTATGCACGAAGTGTAAGAGACGCCGCTTCACCGTCTCCTTTATCATCGCGAAATCGTCGGACCCGCCCGGAACGTTCTGGAACAGCATCTTGTAATGCCGGTAGTGGGCCGTGTTCTTCTGTGAATTGATAAAACAGACCGAAGCCGCCACAGCGTGCTCGCCGTGCAGGCTCGAAGTGTCGAAGGCCTCAATATGGGCCGGCGGCTTTGGCAGGCTCAGGTCCTTCATCAGCGCCGTGACGGCGCCAGTCTTCGACGTTTCCTTCGCAACAAGGTCTTTCTTGAATTCCTTTATCTGCACCCTTTCGGCCATATGCTCGATGGCCGCGATAAAATCCCTATAGTTGGCCGCCTTTTCATAGTCCCTCGCCTTCGAGCTGGCCGCCATCTTGGCCCGGAATTCCTTCAGCAGTTTCCCGAAATTGCCCCGAAAAAAATCCGCTATCCTGTCCGTGATGGCCCGGTATCCGGCGGGAGAGATCCTGCCCGCGCAGGGAGCCGTGCACTGGCCGGTGTGAAAATACAGACAGTCGTTTATTTTTTTGGGGTTCAGCGGCTTTGTCCCGGAAAAATCCCACCTGCAGCGCCGCAGATTTATGAAGTTGATGCGCCACAGGTAGCGCAGCAGGCTGCTGATAGTTTCGACTTTCGGATAGGGCCCGAAGTAGCGGCCGCCGTCGTTTATCTTTTTTCTGGTGAAGAAGATCCTCGGATATTCTTCGTTGGTTATCTTCACGTAAGGATAGCTCTTGGCGTCTTTCCAAAGGACATTAAAAAAAGGCTGGTACTGGCCTATAAGTTCGCGCTCCAGGACCAGAGCCTCGCGTTCGCTGGCCGAGGCGATATAGTCTATCTGGCGGATAAGCGCCGCCAGGTGCGGGATCTTCGCGTCCCGCTTCTCGGCCCCCTTCATGAAATACTGGCCTACCCGCTTGCGCAGGTCCTTGGCCTTGCCGATATAGATTATATTGGCGGCGGCGTCGCGCATCAGGTAAACGCCCGGTCCCGAAGGAAGATGGCTTAAGTCCATAAGTATATTTAGTAACTGCGCAGGAAGACAGAATTCAGTAGTCAGAATTCAGAATAGTCTATGCGAATAAGTCTCCGATAGCTTTTTGACTCTTGAGTTCAGGATTCTGTTTCCTAGCTTCTTGCTTTGAGCTTCTGACTACTGAATTCTGACTTCTGCCTACTTGTTTAGAACAATCCCCCTGTTATGAGCCGGCGTTCTTCCAGACGGAAAATTTTAAGCGCGCCTAAATATACCGCTATGCCGCCCGGCACCGCCAGCGCCACGGTGAGAGCGGGGTGGAAGTTGCCCAGCATCCGAGCCGCTACGAGGCAAAAGATGCACATCAGCGCCGAAGCCCCGAGCGTTTTTAGATAAAAGACCGGATCGCCCGCAGGCACGGAGAAACTGGCTCTGAGCGTGCGCAGGAACAGCGCCGCGGCGGCCAGCGAACTGATGGCCGTGGCCAGCGCCAGTCCGCGAGCGCCCAGCGGGCGCATCAGCAAAAAGCACAGAAGTGCGTTCAAGGCCGTCTGGAATACGACTATCTTTACGGGCGTCTTCACGTCGCGCGCGCCGTAGCAGGCGGACGAGGCCAGCTTGTTGACGCCGAAGCCGACCAGGCCGAGAGATAAATAAAAGAGCACCCCGGAGGTCAACAGGCTTTGTTCCCGCGTGAACCTGCCGTGTTCAAAAAGCGTCCGGCAAATAGGCAGGCTGAGCGCCATGAGGCCCAGCGACGCCGGGATGATGATAAGCGCGCTGCTCTTGAACGCAACGTCCAGCGCGCCGCCGAATTCCTTCGTCCGGTTGAGCGCGGAATGTTTTGAAAGCTCAGGCAGGGTGACCGTGGCCGCGGCGGCCGCAAAAAGAGAGATCGGGAACTGGATTATACGGGCGGCGTTATAGATGGCGGTTATGGAGCCGGGCTCGAGAAAACTGGCGTAGATAGTGTTCACGAAAAGGGAGATCTGATCCTGCGCCATAGCCGCCGCCGCCGGAGCGGCCAGGAGCAGGGAGCGCGCGGTGGCCGGATTTTTGAACGGTTTGGAGAAAGTGAGCTTGAAGCCCTCCCTTTTCAGCATCGGCAGGAGGATGATCACCTGCAGCAGTCCTGAAAGTGTCGCGATCCAGGCCAGGCCCATGATCTTAAAACCCTCGGGCAGGCCTGCGCCGGTCCGGTTTATGAACAGCAGATAGCCTATTATCGAGAGGGAAAAAGCGGCTGGGGCCAGCGCGGGCAGGAAGAACCTGCCGGCGGCGTTCAGCGCGGCCTGGAAGAGCGCGGAGACGTTGACAAAAACAAGGTGCGGCATCAGGATCGCCGTCACGGCCGCCGTGAGCATGAACTGCTCCGGCCGCACCGTGAAGCCGTAGGAGGTCAACTTCACCAGTTCCTGACGGAAGACCGCGCCCAGGACGGCGAGCGCCAGCGAGAAAAAGAAGATCAGCGTCCAGGCAGCGCTGAAAAAGCGCAGGCCGTGCTCGCGGGATAAAGCCTTTTCTTTTTCCAGCGCGGGGATGAATACGGCGTTGACCGCGCCTTCGCCCACCGTACGCCTGAACAGGTTCAGTATGCGGAAGGCCGCGTAATAGGCGTCGGTCAGCGCTCCGCCGCCGAATACGGCCACGAGCATGGCGTCGCGCACGTAGCCAAGCGCCTTGGTCGCCAGCGTTGCCGAGCTGAGCGCCCGGAACTTTTTAAGGAACGAGGCCGGCCGCTCATTACGTATAGCCTCCGGGTGGAGGGAAGCGGCGCCGTTCGGGGAGGGGGGCGGCATTGTCATAGTCGTCTTGATTTTACGCGCATAAAATAATAAACTATACCAATATGGCTAAACTTAAGACCGGAAGACATACCAGCGGTATCAAAGCGTGGCGCAAATCCGAGAAGCTCGCCTCCAAGAACAGAGGCGTAAAGACCCGGATACATGACGCCGCCAAAGAATTCGGCCTTTTGGTCGCTAAAAAGGACATAGAGAACGCGCAGAAGCTTCTGCCCAAGGTCTATGCCCTCCTGGATAAGGCTGCCAAGACCAGCACTATCCATTGGAAAGCGGCCGCGAGGAAGAAATCACGGTTGGCACTGCGCATCAAGAGCATCGCTAGCAATCCTTCCGTAAAATAATCTTTTATATTTAAAAGAAGATATTGCCCCCCTTGCCGTTGTTACGGCAGGGGGTTTTGCGTTACCGAGTTATTTCAAATATCAGCTGCTTTATCAGAAGCTTCGGGTCCCTGCCTGAGGAAGATTTAAGCATTGATTCCACCTCCAGGCAGCGGTTAAAGCTCCTCATAAGTTTTTCGAGCGTGAACTTTTCCGCGGCGCCGAGAAGTCTGCGGTAATAGCCCGGGTTCATGCCCAGCGAGTCTCCCTGCCCGGCCGCCGCGGCCTTCTTCACCCTCAGAAGTTTTTCCACTACATAGGCGATGCTTATCGCCATGCCCACCGGCTCTATGCCTTCGGCCATCATCTTATCGGCGATCTCCGAGGCCCGCGGCCCGTCCTTCGCCTGCACCGCGTTGGAAAATTCAAAAGGATTCAGCGTTCTGGAGAAACCGGCGGATTCCATTATATCTTCCGGCTCCAGTTTTTTTTTGCCGCCGTGCCGCCAGGCGGAGAGCTTAGCCACTTCCTGCTTCAGCGTTGCGGCGTCGGAGGCGGACATTTCGGCCAGCAGCTCCAGCGCTTCGATGGAAGCGCTCAGGCCTTCTTTTTCCAGCAGGGTCCTTGCGTAGATAGCGGCTTCCGCGCCTTCCAGGGGGGAGAAATTAACCAGCGCCGACGAGGGGGAAAGGCTGTCCGATATGAGTTCCGCGGAATCCGTTTTTTTGTCCAGCAGGATCACGAGCATGGCGGCCTGGGAGGGTTCCTTCACATAGGCGGCGAGGGCGGCCGCGGGTTCTTTCTTGAGCTTCTCCGCGCCCTTCAACAGGATGATGCGCGTATCAGCCATTAGGCCGGGCGTCATGGCGGCCAGGATCAGATCGGGAATATCGACGGCTTCGGCGTCGTATTCGGAGAAATTGAACGCGTCTATGTCGAAAGCTGCCAGCAGCTTTTTTACCGCCTCGTCCTTGAACGAGCGCTCCTCGCCCGTCAGACAGCAAACGGGCCGCGTCTTTTTGGCGGTCCATTCTTTTATCAGGTCGGCGGGCGAGAGGTTGGTCATAAGCAGTGGTCAGTGGTTAGTGGTCAGCGGAAGTGATCAGTTTTAAGGAGCTCCCTTATTGTCAACTGTCCACTGTTCACTGACCACTATCCACTGTCGTTACGGGGTGGAAATTCCCACCGCCGGAGGTATGTTCTGAGGCACCTTTTTCATGGAGGCGCTGGAGGCGGAGCCGAAACCTTCCACCGTGCGGGTGGCGATGTCCTTGGCCAGGATCTCCCAAAGGGCTTCACGTGCCGCCTCTTCCGTCATGCCGCCGGGCAGCGTGGAGGCGGAATACATCTTCACCGCCTGGAGGGCCGGCTCTTCCCACAGGTAGCGGTTGGTGGTCTTATCCAGGAAGCGGACGGCGACGAGAACGTTAAGCTTGTATACCGTCGGGACCAGGTTTACGTCATATTGGATCGGGGTCAGGATGTAATGGTTTATCTCTCCCACAATGACGCCCTGCGCCGAGCTTTCCGGAGAGATGGTGTATTCCCCGTTCTTCAGGAACTCGTCTATAGTTTTGAGGGTCAGTTTCTCTTCCAGGCCGAACTGCTGGGTCTTGTTCGAGAAGGGCCTGACCGATATGCGCTTTATATATTGCGGCATCTTCTGTTCCGTAGGCCGGTACAGCACGTCCGGAGAGGAGCACGCGGCGAGCATCCCCAGGGCCATTGCCGTCAAAAGATATTTTGTCATAATTATCGAACCCCCTGAAAATTAATAGTGCTAAGGATTAAGTGGTAAGTAGTAAGGTTTTAAAACTTAATTCTTAATCCTTAATCCTAATTCCTGTCGATTACTTTACCACTATGCTCACCAGTCTGTTGGGCACCATAATGATCTTCACTATGGTCTTCCCCTGCAGGTGCGCCGCAGCGCTTTCAAGCGCCATCTTTTCCAGCGTTCCGCGGTCGGCATTTTCCCTGGCGTAGATCTTCGCCTTCACCTTGCCGTTCACCTGCACCGGGATCTCAAGCTGTCTCGCGGACAGAACAGCCTCGTCGGCTTCTGGCCAGGCGCGGCTCATCAGGCTTCCTTCGCCCCCCGTCAACTCCCAAAGCTCGTCCGTGATATGCGGGGCCAGCGGATGCAACAGCGTCAGGAAGGTTTCCAGGTCCTCGCGCGCCCGTGTCTTTTTTTCTCCCAGACCGTTCAGATAGATCATCAGCGCCGAGATGGCGGTGTTGAATTTCAGATGCTCCAGATCTTCGCTTACCTTGGCGATGGTCTGATGGCGCAGAAGCCTCAGCTTTTCGTCGTCGGCCGGGCCCTCCTCCGCTTCGGAAGCCGCCCAGACCCAGACGCGCTTTAAGAAGCGGTGTATGCCCTCTATGCCGCGCATGTCCCACGGCTTGGAATCCTCGAGAGGTCCCATGAACATCTCGTACATCCGGAACGCGTCGGCCCCGTAGCGCGCGACTATCTCGTCGGGATTGATCACGTTCTTCTTGGATTTGGACATCTTCTCTACGATGGGTTTTATTTCCTCTCCGTCTTTGGCGAAGGCCGAGCCCGATTCTCGTATATCCAGTTCGTCGTACGACCTGTACGACCCTTTCGAGTCGCGGTAGGAGTACGAGAGGATCATTCCTTGGTGCACCAATTTTTTGAATGGCTCTTTAGTGGAAACGAACCCCAGGTCGAAGAGGACCTTGTGCCAGAAGCGGGCGTATAAAAGGTGGAGTACGGCGTGTTCCGCGCCGCCGATATAAAGGTCCACCGGCATCCAGGCTTTTTCCGCGGCGGGGTCTACGAAAGCCTTAGCGTTCTTCGGGTCTATGAAGCGCAGATAATACCAGCAGGAGCCGGCCCACTGCGGCATGGTGTTCGTCTCTCGCCGGCCGGGGCCGCCGCACTTCGGACATTCGGTCTTTACCCAGTCCTCTATAACGGCGAGGGGGGATTCACCGGTGCCGGTGGGCTGGAATTTTTCCACTTTAGGGAGCATGACGGGCAGCCGGTCTTCGGGGACCGGGACGGTTCCGCATCTCTCACAATGCACCAGCGGGATGGGCTCGCCCCAGTAGCGCTGTCGGGAGAACACCCAGTCCCTCAGCTTGAAGTTGACCTTGGCCATGCCTAAGCCTTTTCCCTCCAGCCAGGCTGTGATCTTTTTTATGGCTTCGGGGGTACGCAGGCCGTTTATCAGGTCCGAGTTCACCGCCACGCCTTCTTCGCAAAAGGGCTTGTCCGGGACAGTGGGAATGTTAGGCGGCTGGGCTTGCCCCGCACTTTGGCCGCTGCGGACAAAGTGCGGGGCCACTACCTGTATTATGGGGAGATCGTACTTTTTGGCGAAATCCCAGTCCCGTTCGTCGTGCGCCGGCACCGCCATGATAGCGCCTGTGCCGTAGGTCATCAGCACGTAGTCGGCGATCCAGACGGGTATTTTAGAACCGTTAAGAGGGTTCAGCGCGTAGGCGCCCGTAAAAACCCCGGTCTTTTCTTTTTCAAGTTCCGTGCGCTCCATGTCGGATTTTCCGGCCGACGCGGCTATATAGTCCTTTACCGCTTTCTGCCTGTCGGGGGCGGTTATCGCGGGCACGGAGGGGTGTTCGGGGGAAAGCACCATGTAGGTCGCCCCGTAGATGGTGTCGGGCCTGGTAGTGAACACTTTAAAGGAACTGGAGGAGCCTTCGAGCTGGAAGGTTATTTCGACGCCTTCGGAGCGGCCGATCCAGTTCTTCTGCATGTGCATGGTGGACGAAGGCCAATCCAGGCCCTCCAGGTCTTCGAGCAGACGGTCGGCGTAGGCCGTGATCTTAAGCATCCACTGCCGCAGGAGTTTGCGCTCGATCGGGGATTCGCAGCGCTCGCAGCGGCCCTGAAAGACCTCCTCGTTGGCGAGCCCCGTCTTGCATTTCGGGCACCAGTTGATGGGCACGGTGGCTTCGTAGGCGAGGCCTTTGTTGAAGAGCTGAAGGAAGATCCACTGCGTCCAGCGGTAATAGTCCGGCGAGGTGGTGTTGATCTCGCGGTCCCAGTCGTAGCTGAAGCCCAGTGAATTTATCTGGCGTTTGAAATTTTCGCAGTTCTTTTTTGTGGTGATCTCCGGATGCACGCCGGTGCTGATGGCGTAGTTCTCGGCGGGCAGGCCGAAGGCGTCCCAGCCCATGGGGTGCAGGACGTCGAAGCCGCGCATGCGCTTGTAGCGGCACAGGATATCGGAGGCCGTGTAGCCTTCCGGGTGCCCTACGTGCAGACCGTCGCCGGAAGGATAAGGGAACATGTCAAGACAGTAAAATTTTTTCGCCCCCGGCGCGGCCGGCGTTTTGAACAGTTTGCCGTCGGCCCAGGCCGCCTGGCGCTTTTTATCTATTTCGTGAAAATTCGGTATCTCTGATGTTCTCACTTTGAAGCCTCCGCTTTATTGCCGCCGTTCTTTTTTTGAAAGATTATACGGACGCCCTGGCCGTTCTTTTCCACTTTATAGCGCGCAGGGTCGGCGCCCTTGGGCAGGGATATTATTTTTACATGGTGCTTGATAAAAGAAGTCGTGTAGGCCGTGCCGTCGCTCCGTTTAAGGTCGCGCGTGTCTTTGGAAGCGTATTTCATCATTATGCGGCTTTTGTTGATGTCGAGGTTAAGGGAGTTTCCTGCGCCTCTTGGCGCCTTGAAATCCATAACTATCCGGCCGCTCTCGTCCCGCGTTACCGGTTCCAGGTCCTGTGCGTCCAGGCGTTCGGAGGCCCATTTTTTGTAAGATTCGCCGAATTGCGCCTTTACCGGCCCGGCCTGCTCGCCCATTTTTTTCTCTAATTGTTCCAGCGTCGCGAAAGGATCGCCGTCAGCGGAGAAAAATTTGTCATTGAAGACGGAGTCGAGATCATTAGCCGTCAGTGGCTTGCTGGAATTCAATTTTTGTATCAGCTGGCCGACCAGAGCGTCTATATCGCCCAGCGTTTGGCCGCCGAGCTCTTCGCTGCCGCCGGGGGCGGCGGGACCCTGCTGCGCGTGCGCGTATGGTATGGACAGACAGGCGAGTATTGTGAGCACGGCTGAAAGGCGCGCTGTGCGCATATTAAGGTCTCCTATATGAATCTAAGATAATTTTATCAGATTGCCCGCGGTATTAACAGTAGCGGCCAGTGATCAGCGGACAGTGGTCAGCGGGGAATTAGGAGAGTTCAGTAAAACTGACCACTGGCCACTAACCACTGGTCACTAATTTGTTTATCAGGCTGACGGTCTTCTTGTTCATTTTATTGCGCAGGGCCCTGGTGGCGTCGTCCATGCCTGAAAGGTGCAGCGCCCCGTGTACGGCGAGGATAAGCAGTTCTGTCTCAAGACCGTGGCCCATTTTGGCCGCCTGGCGGCGGGCCTGCGGAAGGCAAATGTAGATATCGCCGAAAGGAGCGGTCTCACCCGGCGGGGCGAAGATCGGTTCGGGATGGTTGAAAGCGATAACATCGGTTACCCCGGTATGGCCAAGAAAAGTTCTGTTCAGGCGTTCTATTTCCGAGTCGGCGACTATAATAAGGCCGATCTCCCCAGTCTTTTTTACCCCGGAAAGGGCCGCGAGCGCGGCCTTTTTAAGCAGCGGCGAAAGCTTCTTTATTGAAGGAGACGGCGTCGTCCTGAAAAACACATTGACTGTCATGCCTGGGGGTTATCCTTTTCCCAGTCCTCGTAAGCCTGTACGATCTCCTTGACGAGCGGATGGCGGACCACGTCGCTGTTGCCGAAGCAGACGATCTTAACCGCAGGAACTTTCTTGAGGATATCCTTTATCAGCACCAGTCCGGAGCGGTCCTTTTCTTTAAGGTCTATCTGCGTTATGTCGCCTGTAATGACCGCCTTGGACCCGGTCCCCATGCGTGTAAGGAACATTTTCATCTGCTCCGGCATGGTGTTCTGGGCTTCATCCAATATTATAAAGGCGTTCTCCAGCGTGCGGCCGCGCATGTAGGCCAGCGGCACGGTCTCTATTATCTCGTCCTCCCTGAGCGTACGGAACCTCTCCGGGCCGAGCAGGGTATAAAACGCGTCGTGAAGCGGCTTGAGGTACGGGTGGACCTTTTCCGAGACGTCGCCCGGCAGGAACCCCAGCTTTTCACCGGCCTCCACAATGGGCCTTGTCAGGATAATGCGCTTGACCAGACCGGTTTTCAGGGCTTTGAGCGCCGCCGCGGCGGCCAGGAAGGTCTTGCCGGTTCCAGCCGGTCCTATTACCACTACAAGGTCGCCGGCCGATATAGCCTCCATATATTTGCGCTGGTTCTCGGTCCGTGGATATACGGCTTCGCCGAAGATGGATCTGTAGAGAGGGCGTTCCGGCAAAGGCCGAAGTTCGCCGTGCTCTTCCGGCGCGATAGGAGAGAGCTTTTCCTCGTAGAATTCGTCCAGAAGGTCCTTAATGCGGTTGAGGGCCTTGTCGGCGTTGGCGGTAGTGCCTTTGATGGTTAGAGTGGCGAGGGCGGCGTCCGGATTATGGTGCACGAAGATCTCCACGCGGAGCTCGCGCTCCAAAGATTTAAGGTTTGCGTCCTGATCTCCCAGCACGGCGAGGATCTCTTCGCTGTTTTTAAGAAGGAATTTTTTCGTTATCATAATACGGCAGTGGTCAGTGGGGAGTGGTCAGTTTTAAGGAACTCAATTACTGTCCACTGTCCACTGAAGTTGTTACTGCCACTTCGAGATCCCGCGCGGTATCACGACTATGCCGTCGGGGTCGATGTAGTAGTGCTGGGCGTCCTGGTCCGGATTGTAGCCGATGATGGTCTTGGCCTCGATCGTGTTGAAACGGTCGATTATCACTTTTTTGAGACGCGAGCCTTCTTTGATCTCGCAGGCGTCCATGATTATACAGTCTTCCAGATGGCACTTCTCGTGGATGATGACATCGCTTGAAAGAATGCAGCGCTTAAGCGAGGACTGGTTGATTATGCAGCCGTCGGCGAGCAGGCAGTCCTGCAGGTTTGATTCTATGACCTTGGTAGGCGCGGTGTTGTGCTTGGAATCCTGTATGGGCCAAAGCTTGTTGTTCAGGTCCATTTTGGGCTTGGCGCCCAGCAGGTCCATCTGCGCGGCCCAGAAAGCTTCCAGCGTTCCCACATCGCGCCAGTAGTTCTTCTCCTCGTAAGGCTTTACGCCCGGCAGCACCTGCGCGTCGAAATTGTAGGCGAAGAGGCGGTAGCGCTTGTGAATGTTAGGCAGTATGGTCTTGCCGAAATCCAGCGCCGCTGTTTCGGCGGACTCTTCGTGCAGGATCTTGACCAGCGCGTCGTAGCTGAAGATATAGTTGCCCATCGAGGCGTAAACGGCGTTCGGGTTGCCGGGGATGGGCTTCGGGTTTTTGGGTTTCTCCTCGAATCCCGTCACTCTGTTCTTGGCGTCCACCATGATGGTGCCGAAGCGCGAAGCCTGCTTGATGGGCACGGTCATGGCGGAGACCGTGACATCGGCCTTGTTCGCCACGTGAAAGTCTATCATCTGGCGGATGTCCATGCGGTAGATGTGGTCCGCGCCGAAGATCGCGACCAGGTCGGGCTTATAGTCGTTTATCAGGTTCAGGTTCTGCTTGACCGCGTCGGCGGTGCCGCGGTACCACATCTCGCCCAGGCGCATCTGCGGGGGGACCACGGTTATGAAGTGCTCCTTCGTGATGCCGCCCAGGTTCCAGGTGGAGCGCAGGTACTCGATAAGGGACTGCGACATATATTGCACCAGCACGTAGTTGGAATAGATGCCGGAATTGATGAAGTTAGAGAGTACGAAGTCTATGATACGGTATTTGCCGCCGAACGGCACCGCCGGCTTGGACCGCTCCTTGGTGAGCGGATATAACCGCTCTCCTTTGCCGCCGGCCATTATCAATCCGATAGTTTTCATAATCGAAAGTCTCCTGTTATAACTATTTGCCAGTCACAAGTCAAAAACCAGTGACAAGATACAAGCCGGAATTGTTAAAAAACCATGCAACTTCTGATAGCTGATGCGCCAAGCGCTTTTGTCCTCCAAATTCCGGCTTGTGACTTGCGACAGGCAGCTTGTGACAGCTGATGCGCCGGAGGCGCATCAGCTAAGCGCGTCCAGTATCTCCCTGAGGTCCCGGCCTATGCACAGGAATACCGGCGTATCAACGGCCGTGTAGTTCTTGATGCGCTGTTCCCTTAGCTCCCGCGTGGCCAGGACCAGTTCGTCCAGATGGCGGGCTTCGCGGACTACGATCATTTCCTGTTCGTCGAGGCCGTAGGATTGGAAGAAGTTCTCCTGTATCTCCTTGTATTTCCCGATGACCGTCGAGCGGTCGGCCAGAAGTTTACGGCGCTCTTCTTCCGATAGCTCGTACCACAGGTGCGATTTCACCACCGGGTGGAGCAGCAGGAATTTATGCCGGCCGAAAGTGTCCTTGGGCAGAAAGCCGAACTCCAGGTCTTTTTTCAGCGCGGTTTCGTCCGGATGATAGATGCCAAGATATGAGTGGGTGGCGTGCAGATAGCGGCCCACCCCGAGCGAAAAGGTTTTGGCGCAGATATCCTGCAGATATTCCAGGTTGTCGGAGACGCGCCAAAAGAGGAGATCCGCGTCTGCCCTGAGCCCGGCGGTCATATAAGTGCGCAGGAAAATTTTTTCCTGGCAGGCCCCCACCATGTTCTCGAATTCCTGCTTGGCGGCGATCTTTTCATTGGAGATCAATCGCCTGAACTTCGGGTCCAGCCGCAGGAACAGGAAACTGGAGTAAATGTTAGTCGGTCTTTTTGTTCTTTCCATCCGTTCTTTCCTTTATGGCTTTTCCGGCTTTGGGATAGTGAGGGCTTAAAAAATGCATACCCGGCTTCAGGATCTCGATCTGGTCCTCCGTCGAAAGACCCGTCTCGACTTCCATGATAAGGTATTTTCTGCCGAATCTGTCCAGCAGCGCGGTCCTGGGGGCCAGCAGCGTGTTTTCGCTCTTGCCGACGAACAGATAGCCGTCGAACTGCTCGCCGATCCTGATGCCGCTGCGCAGGCCCGTTATCTCCAGCCAGAGACGGTCGAAATAGGGGCTGTCCTTCAGAGGCAGAAAGTTGACCAGCGTCGTTTTCAGTTTAATGTCGCTGTCTTTTACGTAGACCATGTCGGCCGTCATGCCGAGGGCCAGTTTTGAATAAAGCTTCTCGGTGTTCTTGGCGGCGATGACCACTTTCTTTGCCACGGTGAACAGTCTGTCGCCTTTATATACTTTGGCCTTGGGCTCGGTGTAAATAGCCGTGACTATCCCCTGGAATCCTGGCTTAATGGAATAATACTCGTAAAGGTCCTGCCAGCGTTTTTCCGTCTGCTTCCTGGATTCCTCGTTGGAAGAGTCCAGCAGCGCCGCCATCTCGGTGGAGACCATGCGGGCGAGCACGGTCTCCGGATTGACCAGCGTGAACAGCTCGACCATGACGTCTTCGATGCGGCCGTCGAAAGGGGCGTATACTTCGTAGGTGTCCTGCGCGGTGGTCAGCCCCGTCACCTTGGTGTATACTTCAAGGTCGTCCTTCTTTATGACCTGGTCCGTGTCTCCGACAGTGACCGTGCCGGAGCTTACATCCGCGCCCGCGGCGGGAAAGGCGCAGGATAGAACGAAAAGTGCGGAGCAGAGGAAAGAATATTTCATTTTTTTCCGTTCTTGATAAAAGCTTCCCAGGTCCAGGGCATGCGTGTTTTGAAGATCTCCGCTATGACATTGGCGTACTCCCGTATCTCGAGCTGGGCGTGGGAGTCCATCCTGAGCGAAAGGAAATTCATAAGGCTGCGCGCGTTCACGGTCCAGTGGAACTGCGTGTACTGGGCTACGGGCAGGGCCATGCGGGCCATCTCGCGCGCGACTCCGTTTTCCAGAAGACTGCGGTAAGCCGCGTAAGAAGCGTCGAGGGACTTCGTATAAATATCCAGAAGCTGCCGGTTGTCCAGCGCTCCCGACTTCACCGAGCCCTGGCGGTTGATTTTGTCCTGGACGCGGAATTCCGCGGGAATATAAAATTCTTCCCGGACCTCGGTATAGCGGGCGCTTACCTCGTTATAAGAGGCCATGCGGTGGCGCATCCACTGCCTGGCCACGAAAATAGGCAGCTTGACATGGAACTGGAAGACGCTGTGCTCGAAAGGGGAATGGTGGGCGTGAGCCAGAAGATATTCCACCAGTTTTTTGTCTTTTTCTTCGCCTTTTGATTCAGAGCCGAAAGTCACTCTGGCGGATTCTACCGCGCGCTGGTCGCCGCCCATGAAATCCACGAGACTGACGAAGCCTTTATCGAGGACTTTGTGTAACTCTCCGGTCTGCTGTTTCGCCGCGACGGACATGGCTCCTCCGGTTATGGAATGACTCGAATTTGGTTGAGTTCATTTAAAATTATATACTTTTAAAGTCTTTGAAGTCTATCAGCCGGAGCAGGAACTCATAACCGCCAAGCTGTAGACCGTTAGGCTGTTAGGCAAGCTTCCGATTTAACTAACAGCCCTTCCGCCGGAGGCGGACCCGCTTGCCGCCGGTCGTTTCCGCCAGAAGGCGGATCCGCCGGTCTGCTTGGTGGATGGAGGGCCGGACTGTTTGGCTGGCAGCCTATATGAGCTGCTTTTTACGGATGCGACATGACAAATAAACGCCGCGAAACTTCCAGACTTGGGAAAAGCCGCCGTTTTGAGGATCTTGTGAAGATCATGGAACTGCTGCTGGGGCGGGACGGCTGTCCCTGGGACCGCAGGCAGACCCATAGAACGCTTTTGAAATATCTGAAAGAAGAGGCAGGAGAAGTGGCTCTTGCCGTGAAAAAGAACGATTGGGAGAACCTGAAAGAGGAACTCGGCGACGTACTCCTTCAGGTGGTGTTCCACAGCGCCCTCGCCCGAAAGGCCGGACGTTTTAACATCGCCGACGTTGTTGAAAACATAAACGCCAAGCTGGTCAGGCGGCACCCGCATGTTTTCGGCGGGCAAAAACTGACGACCCCGGCGCAGGTCCTGGTAGAGTGGAATAAAATAAAAAAACTCGAGAAAGCGGGGAAGAAAGGATTAAGGATTTAAGGATTAAGGATTAAGGATTAAGGATTAAGGATTAAGGATTAAGGATTAGGTGTTAAGTATTACTTCTTCCCACTTAATCCTTATCACTTAGTACTTAATACTTGGTCGTTATTATGAACGCGAAAAAACTTGCGCGCCTGATCCATCCGGAGTTCCGGTTCGGCTCCACCACCATGGCGCAGGCCCTCAAACTGGTGAACCTCGGGGTGGGCGGGTTCTGTATTTATGGCGGGACAGTGGGGGAGATCTATGAGACGATCACCGCCCTGCGGGCCGCTTCCGATACGCCTCTTATCATTTCGGCAGATTACGAGAACGGCGCTGGTCAGGGCGCCGCGGGCGCCACGGAACTGCCGTCCAATATGGCGGTAGGCGCCTCGGGTTCGGAAGCTGTCGCGCGCCGCAAAGGAGAGATCACGGCGTCCGAGGCGAGAGCCCTGGGAGTGGACTGGATCCTCGCCCCGGTGGCGGACCTGGCGGTAAATCCCGCCAATCCTATAGTCAATCTCCGCTCATACGGGGCCGATCCGGCCCTCGTGTCCGCGCTCGCCTCCGCATATATTTCCGGGCTGCACTCCCACAACGCTGTTTCGACCCTGAAGCATTTTCCCGGCCACGGCGAAACCTCCGTGGATTCTCATCTTGTGCTGCCGGTCCTTGACCGCACGCTGGAGGACCTGGAAGGCTCCGAGCTGAAGCCGTACCGTGCGCTGCTCGCCAGGTCCGATTCTGTCATGGTAGGGCATCTGAGGGTGCCGGCGCTGGACCCGGACCTGCCGGCCTCGCTGTCAAGGAATATCATTACGGGCCTGCTGCGCGGCTCTCTAAGATACGACGGCTGCGTAATTACCGACGCCCTCAACATGAAAGCCGTTTCCGAAGGCGGCGACGCCGGGCTTAAAGCTCTGCTTGCGGGCGCGGACATACTGCTTGCGCCGGTGGACGTAGAGCGGCTTTATGAAACCCTCTGCCGCGCCGCGAACGATGGCGGAGTGACCGGGCTAATGGTCGGCCGCGCGCTGGCGCGCCAGGACGCGCTGGCCAAAAAGCTTTCAACGGTCTCTTTGGAGCCAAGGGACATTTCTTTGGCCGGCTGTGCGGAACACAGGGCTTTTGTCCGCGAGGTTTCGGTTAAATGCCTGGCCTGGGCCTTCCAAAACAAACCTTTTACGCTCAAGGCGGGCGAAACCGTTTTATATACCGAGCCGCTAACGCCTGGCGATGAATGGCAGGGGCGGGCCTTTGTAGAGGAGCTCGAGCGGCTTGGCGTGCGGGTCCGGCCCTTTACGCGCGGCGCCGCGGGGAAAACGATAATAGGCTCTTTCTCCAGACCCAGGGCCTTCAGCGGGGCCATCAATGTCAGCGCGGACGCGGCTGCCGATATCGAGAACGTTATAGCGGGCGGCGGTGAAATATTAATGGCCGCTTTCGGCAGCCCGTTCGTTTTTGACGATTTTCACCGGCGACTGTCAGCCGGCCTTTGCGCTTTCGGCGCGCTCGCCGATCTTCAGCGGAGCGCGGCCGCCGTTCTTACCGGCGCCGCTGTCGCCGGCGGCGCCATGCCCGTGGACCTGAATTTAACTAACTGAAGCCGACAATAATTTTCTATAACGGCACTGGATCAGCCGCAATAAGGCGCATAAAGCACATAATGAACGGCAAAAAATAAATGTCTCGGCGATATTCATCAGCGCAGGGGGACCGGCATTATGCTTTATCTCTCGGAAACCGGGCGCCTGACGTCGGCTGGAGCTGGATGATAGGTTATCTGCACAGTGATGCCCTTCTCGTTCGGCTGGCTGCCGGGGGACAGCGCGCCGGCGCGGCAGCAGGAAAGTACGACGGCTCCGCACTAAAATAAAACCCCGCGGCTATAAAGCCGCAGGGTTTCAAAGTCCGGATCGGCGTATCGCTCCCCGGCCGGTATCCGCTGATCACTGTCCACTGGCCGCTGTTTTTAGTTGTGCTTAAGGAGCTGGTCTTTTCTCTTTACGATCTCTTCCTCTAACTTCTCCAGCTTTTCCTTCGCTTTTTCGGTATTGTCTTCGATCCATTCATTGATCTTCCCGCGTGTCTCCTTCCCTTTTGCCGGGGCAAAAAGGATGCCGAGGGCGGCGCCGATAAGACCGCCGATCACGAAAGCCGATACTATCTCTCCGCTTCTGTTTTCTGACATAGGTCCTCCTGAATTAAAATCAATACCCTTATTCTGATACATTGTCGCGCTTATTGTCAATTGCATACGGCCATGTGCCGAGAATAATTTCGAGCTTTTGCTGATAATTGCCGCTTGACCCAAAAAATCAGATAAAACTGATTTTTTGGGTCTTTGGGGACGAATTTGCCGTCGATGGACTTCAATGATTAATTGGAAACGGACTTTCACCGGAATGGTGAAAAAACAGGCTCAAATAATGGAAGTGCAAGAAATAGGCAAAGGTAGTGATTTTTTTACCGCGCGGCCTTCATAAACAAATAAAATGTACCTCGTAGTCCAAACGCAAATTCAGTCTACGAGGTACAAGTTAATGATAACAAAGAATCTTGATAAATTCAAAGTCACTACGACAAAACAGGCGATCACATCTTTTGCCGGATTGCCGCTGCTGCTGGGGATGGCGAAAAATCTCGGGTTAGAAAAAGAGTTCAACGCGTTGCCGTTAAAGAAACGTGCGCGTGGGTATAAGCCGGCTGAAAGCGCGTTTGCGCTGATGGGGCTGATTCAGTCTGGCGGGGAAGCGTTGGACGCCATATCTTTATTGAAGGGCGATGAGGGACTTAATGAATTATGTGGCGGGATACCGGCGTCGAATACGTTAGGGGAATGGCTGAGGCGGTATGGGTGCAAGGCGGTGCATCAGCTGGAAGGCATAC